>WSSedA2C3DRAFT_1000108_pt1 | contig 10644 bp, 22 predicted proteins | sample WetSurSA2Cattail_FD_9486 | JGI IMG/M metagenome (IMG submission 9486) | reverse complement strand
CCCTCGTCGGCATCCCACAGGATGCAATCCGAGGTCAACGATTCGCCGCCAATCTCACCGCTCCCGTCGAGGTACCACAGGACCGTCCCGAGGGACGAGATCGTCCCCTCTCGATAGAGCAATGGATCAAGCGTCTCCCAATACTTCGCCGCCTTCATGATGCCAGCGATCGCGGCGCCCAACGCGAGGCAGCTGCGCTCGAGATCGTAGTCGGCCCCGTAAGGCTGAACACTGATCTTGAGCTTCCCGAGCACCTGGGAGGCCGCAGCATCGATCACGTTTCGGGTTAGATTGAAGCCCGTCTGGTTGAAGACAATGAACTGTCCCCATTCGCGGAACGGCTTCTCTGCATTGTAAGGAAGGAACGTTGGCAGGTCGAAGTACAACCTTCGTAGTAGCTTGTCGAACATGATCCGGTATTCGTTTCCGGTACGGAGAGATCTGATCTTGGCCGGCAACTTCAACGGATCATCTTCCCAAGTCGTCGTTTGAGCTCCCATCATTCTACCTTTCCGCTGGCAGCTTCGCGCGCGCGAGCTTCCAGATCGTGAAACTGTCTCAGCGCTTCGTCCATCGGCGAACCCGCCTGTCGCTGCTGGCCGCTGAAAATAATTTCAAGCGGACCATCCTTGTAGGCGCGAACGCCGCTCTCTCGCAGCGCCTTCAGTCGGCGCTCGAGATCTTCCAGCGGCGTTGGTTGAAGCGGCACCGTCAATGTGGGCTCCACCTTCGTTGGAACAATTGGATTATCGATACTGTGCTCGTCCATGTAGCATTGCCTCTCGCAGTTTCTTTCGCTTCTTCAGGTTCTCGCAGTCGATCTCATCCTGGGTTTTCGCCGTCTTCTTGGCCTTGCCCGCGAAGTGATACGCACAGGAGTGTGCGTACCGCATCCCCGCAAGGGCGTCGCTGTGAAAGGAGCTCGAGATTTCGATTCCCTTCTTCCCGGGAACCCACGTTGTCAGCTTCGCATCTCCGGCAAGGATTCCGTTCACCTCCCACAACATCTTTCCGGCTCGGAGGTCGTCGTTCACGAGGGCGACAGAATCAGCGACGCTCGAGGGCTTGGATTGAATTTCGAGGTTCCCCCACCTGGCCTCGAGAGACTTCAGGCACTTCGTGGCGCCGTGACCGCCGTTGTCACCAACAACAGCAACAGGGCGCCACTTCCGAACAGCTGCCAAGAAGACCTCGGAAAGTTGGTCGAGGTGCAAGTGATTCTGCTGCCACGTCCATGCCTCGCCAATCCGATGCTTCTCGTCGTCCTTGCGCCAGCCGAGCACAGAGATCGCATCGCGGTCACTGTAGCCGAGGTCAATGCCCATCGAGAACATCCAGGCCGAATCTTCAGGATCGGGATCAAAGTCGTCGGTCAGGTCGTTGCGACCCGGCTGGTATTCGAACACCAGAGAATCAGGATCGACGACGAAAAGCCCGAGATACTCACGCTTATAGATCGCGTGCTCCGGCGTGAGGCCGCGAACCTTGACGTCCTCGACAAGCTCGGACGTGTCAATCCAGGGATTGTCGAAGAGGGTCCAGCTGTGCTTCTCGAAGTTACCAGACGAGAAGATTTCCCAAAAGAAACCAACCTGGCCGGCGGGGGGTGGGGTGCCAAGAAAGTCAAGCCCTCCCTTTCTGTCAGTGAGCGACGGCATGATCGCCTCGTCGATGAGCGCGCGAATGAGCTCGTCGCGAAAGCTCTGTGCCTCGTCGACAATGACCAGATCCCAAGCGTCGCCGCGAACGGTTTCGACCTCTGCCATGGTCGAGCATCCAAATGCCTGCGCAAAGCTTCCGTTGTCCAGCTCGATCGTCAGGTCTTGGCTGTTGGTCGAGCACAGGATGCCCTTTGCTCGTAGCAGGTTGACCAGCGGCTTGTAGAAATACTTGCGGCAGTTACGTCGAATCAGGGTGACGTAAGCAACTCGCGCCTCGGGCTTGGACGTGAGTACGCGGAAGCCCTTGAGCACAGCACTCTTGCTCTTGCCGGCGCGCCGGGAGCACACGACGACGTTCCACCGAAACGGTGCCATAAGGTAGTGCCACTGCTTTTCGTGGAAGCGCCCGTTGTGCGTGCAATCGGATTCGGTAACAGAAATCTGCCGACTGTTAACGTCGGGCAATTGTCGTCCTACCAGCGCGAGAAGGCTGTTCACGGCGAGTACCAATGGGACGGCAGCACTACGCAACCTTTCTCCTCACGCGTCCGCTTTCGTCGCCGCCTTGGCGCACTTCGGACACCGAATGACCTCGGCATCTCCCTTCCACCCCGCCGACAGCGCCAGCTTCACCGCCGTCTCTGCCAACAGGGCAGCAATTCGAACCGAAGTCCTGCCGCAAACGTCGCACGTCGGCCGCGCGAGATCCACGGTCTCGTCGATCATCTGCTTGACCTCTCTCGCGAGGCTATTCACGTCGTCAGGGTCGACAGGGAACGCATCGACCAGAGCCCTGGCAACCGTTCCGCGAGTGACGGCCTTGGCCCGATCGAGCTTCAGGACCGCCGTGTAGCGCTTCGTGTACCGGGTAACAATGGCTCCGCCCGTCTCGAGAATAAGCGTGAGGGTTGACGTCTGAAAGGCGACGATCTTCACGACATCCTCCTTCCCAGTTCTTCGAGTGCGTCTGCGAGGCTGTGCCTCCTCGAAATTGTGATCTCCCATCTGCCGCTCCTGTACCTGACCCAAAAGCCAAGCTTGTTTCTGCCAGCCGTAAGCTCTGGACTGGACTCCGAGGACATCCTTCGATTGATGGAGGCCAGGGCGTCGCTGATCGACGGCTTCCATGCGATGGGGCGTTTGCCAACAGGGATGGTGTCGATGTTCATGCTCTCACGCTCCCTTCCCGAGGTCGCGGAACTCGCGGATGGCGTCTTCGTCCAGCTCGCCGGACACCCATCGTCTAATGACGCTGTAACATGGGTTACATCTTAGGCCATTGGGATGAATTCCAGGCATCTTACAGTCAACGCACAGGTGAGCGTCGCTCGAAATCTTCGCATCAGCCATTGCCGCCTCCCTTCCTCGCGGCCTGGGCGATACCGAACACAACGCTTGCGAGCGCTCGATCAAACGCGGACATGGCAGCTCTCTTATCGAGCTCTCCATAAGTCACGGCACCGCATCTCTCGATCGTCTCCTCCGATGGAACGAATGGGCGCTGGGCTGTTGGGACAGGAAGAACGCCGAGGCCATCGTTCTCGATACACGAAATCGTCGGCACAGAGACGTCTAGCTTTCTTGCGGCCTCTGCCATGTTGAGCCCCGCCAGCTTCCGCAGGCGGCGAAAGAGACTGCCTACCGAGGCCCTCGCCGTTGGTTCGCTCATGGAACCCTCCCTGCATCCTTGATGTAGCGATGCCGCCACGGCCAGATCGTGAGTGTGGATGCAACGCTGTACTTCGCAGAACATGAGACAGCATCGCCCTCGGCCGCCATGCAATCGGCGACGAAACACCAATGCGTCCAAAACGCGACTATTCCCATTGATATTCCAAACACGCCAAGTAGGCACCACACGGCGAGCCACACTTTCCACCACACGAGTTACGCTCCTCTCCCAGCATCCTTGCACCGACAGCTGTAGCGGCCGGTGTCCCAGCAGACGCACTTTCCAAGAGGAAATGCAGAAGGGAAGCGTGGATCTTCGTCGCTGTAAATCCAGCTACCGTACTTCATCTGCGCAGGGACGGTAACCGCCGGATGGTCCGGCGACAGTCTCACACGAACGAACCGTACTCCGGATGGAACCTCCCTGGCCGCGGGGAAACATCGTTCGCGCATGATCCGATCCCTAGCTTCGCCTATCGTCTCATCGTCTCTCGCCAACTCGAACACCTGCGCATTGGTGAGCTCACCCTGCGCAAACGTCTCGCTGTAGTTGGCTCGAAACTCGTCAGTGTTCACCCGAGCCCTGAGGGGCTTAGCGCCGAATCCTGCATATTCTTTGACCTTCATGCGTTCCTTTCGAGGCAAAGCCCCGCCGACTTGACCGAACCAAGGTTGTTGCCGGCGGAGCCCATGGCTACTCGAGCGATTACCCGCCCATTCCTCCACAGCCTTTGCCGTTGCTGTGCTTCTTGGTCTTCTTCTTCACGTGATCACCTCCTATCGTCGACTGGATTGTTGCTGGGAACGTTGTTGGTTTTGGGCTTGGTCGCGCTGACCTTGCAACTGCTGCGTGGCATGCTCGTCCAATGCCTGCTGGCTGCTCAGCTGCTGCGACCGCTCGTCCACTGCGAGAGCCGATGAGATGCTGGACCACGGAATCACGATGGCGTCGTATTCGCCGACGTCGTTCACGTCGGTCCGCTTGAACTTGCCGTCCTTGCGCAAGACGAGGGAGTCCCCATCTCGCTCCATGCTAATGATCTTGCCGCCACCCCATCCAGGATCGCAGGAATCGCCAACGCGCAGCTCGGAAGCAGTCTTGATCCCGAGCAGCATGGTCGATGTCTTCAGTCGAATTCGTCGAATCTTCATTTCGGTCACCTCGCCAGTTGTAAGAACTTCTCGTGTTCGTCCAGGTCGTATCGAATCGGAAAGCCCCGGGCAGCCATTCTCGACGCTGATCGCGTCCAGATGGCCACAGGGACAGAGGCATCAGCATCGAAGGCAGCATCGACGATGGGCAAGTTAGCTACTCGGGTGAGCAGGTCGAGCCCGAAGTGATGCCCAAGCACCCGACCTCGGCGATGCGAATAGCGCACGTACGCGAAGACCAGGCAGGTCGGCATCGACAGCGCCCAGCCGATCAGCTCATCAGGGTAGCCGGCCGGAAAGACCACACAGGTGTTCGCCTGCGGATCTCGAATCGCCCGAGTGAGTGCGCGCTCTCCTAAGATCCAAGTCTCTGACTTCGTGCCAGGCGTTTCTCTGACCGCATCCGAGAACGTACCGCAAACAAACTGCATGTGCTGCGGTTGAATCCGTGAGTAGTCGAGGTGCCCGCTAGCTAAGCTCACTTGGGTCCCTTTCTTCGAGGTCGTCTTCGTCGCGCTCGAGCTCGTCGCGGGCTTCGAGCTCGTGCAAGAATTCCCGAAGCTCGGCCGGGCGCTTGTAGCGGAGAGCCCGCAGAACAGCATTGGCCCTCGCCACCTCGATTTTTGTCAGGGCATCGGCGATTCCTCGAGCCTGCTGCAGCTCCATCTCGGTCAGCATCCCCTCACCACGCAGCCGCGAAGCCCGGCGATCTCGAACCCGATCGGAAAGCCCTTCTGCGTGACGAGTGAGCAGGCTCGTCGCCACGTCAAGACCGGATAGTTTCTTCTTGCCTGACATTCTTGCCACGTCGCTTGCGCGCGTCCTTTCCTTAGTGGCCGTCGACGGCGAGCACCGTCACCCTAAGCTCTTCCGCAAACCTCTGCGCAGCTCTGAAGTTTTCACCTTCAGTGGCCTCCTTCGCAATGTAGATGGCGCTCACGTTCGTAGCGAGCGCCCTGGCAGCAGCGCTGCTCCCGAGCGCCAAGCTCAAAGCCGTGCGCATCCATTGCCGAGCGAGTAGCCCCACATGACTGCCGCGGAACAACTCACGCCCGTTAACTCCGAATCGCCTGGCAGCCGCCTCAGCCGTCGCATCGCATGCCCGGAGAACCCCAACGGACAGCCTCTCGTTGTGCCTCCATGGAGGGCTCTTATCTCGCCTCCATTCCTCGAGCACTATTGCATGAGCTGCATCCTCTGCCGTTGGCTCTCGCTTGGCTATTTCGAGCTTCCAGGCGTTTGGATCTGTCGGCCTGGGAATCGCCGGAAGAGAGCGAATGCTCGCTTCGATGGCAGAAATCTGCGCTATTCGGAGGTCTAGCCGCGCAAGCGTCTCTGAGCATTCCGCAGGGACGATCTCGACGGCTGTCATGTGCGTCCCTTCTCCGCGCCGTGCACCGGACACGTTTCTCTGCGGACCTTCGCCGCCGCAAGGTCTGCCTCGTCGCAGTGGCATGTCTTCCCCGCGGCCTGGGCGAGCCCTGGATTTGTCGGAGATGCGCCGTTGAGCATCCGAAGCTCGACGGCCTCGCGGTGCTTGCGATTGCTCCTCAAGAGCAACTCCAGCCTACGCTTCAATGACCGCCGGCGAGACCACAGGTCAAGTTCTCGGTTTTGCCACAAAGTCCACTTCACCGAAAATCTTTTTAGCGCGCGCTCCCATGGGCATTGGTCGCAATCGAAGTAGTGCCACTCTATCCGCGACTCTTCGAAGCATGCCATTCCTGTATTGCTTGGATCCTTCCATGCTCGCATGCCTATCCTCCCTTCCCCGCGGCCTGGGCGGAGAGTAGGTCACGAGCGAGTGACCAGAATGCCAGCCGCATCTTACGATTCATTTTCTCATAGTCGAAGCGACCCACGGTCGACTGGTAGTTTTCAATGAAGTTCCGTAAGCCCTCCACCGTCTCTGCCGACAACACGAAGGGACGCTGAGCTGGCTCACCATCCTCAACAACTCGTTCACAAAGTGCTTTTCGCTCATGGTTGCTTATCCCTCACAATCACCAATGGACACGTCTTCCTGTTATGTCCCATTTGCTCGCAATTCGGACATGGACGTTTGAAGGCCACTGGTGAATAGCCCTCTGTCCAGCGCTTCTTGTTCGCCCGGTAATACGCAGACTGTCTGCATTTGTCCGAACAGAACTCCGACAGAGCCCGGCCATGCATCTTCCTGCAAATCGGACAGTGGCGAATGGCCACGACCTTCGCCTTTGGATTTCGCAGCCGAGACTCGCGATGGCGGCGAAGCTCCTCTGCCCACTTCTCGGGATTCGCGCGCAGCTGCTGATAGCTTCGCCTGTGCCTTGCCTTTTCCTGATTAAGGTGACGGTATCGATACCTAGCCTGGCATTGTTGCCTCAGCTGTCGAATGCGTAAGTAGAGCTTCGCCTCGAAGTGCTCCGAGAGATTTTCCTGAATCTCCGAGAACTCCTCGGCTACTTCTGCGCGCAAGAGTGAAGCGTTCCACGCCATTGGTTTATTCGGCGATTACCCAATCAACAGCAAGTAAATCCGTCTGGCTGCAAAGCCAGGGAACAAACCTGCCGTCGGCAGTCTTCATTTCGACGAAGGGAAGATGGTCCGCCTTGTTGGGAACGACAAGGGACAAGTACATGCCCTTTCCGTTCCATCCCTTGCGCGCGACCTTCGCGCCTGCACGCATTTCCTGTACTGCATTCCCAATGTCCATGTCTGGTCTCATTGCTATTTTCTCCGTTGATTGGTTTGTTGTGCGGATATCGTCACGCACCCGCGATTGCCTCTGGCATTTCGAGCGGACTTCCGTCCTCGCGAACAAGCTTCGCCCTCGGCGGCTCGGCCCTCTTAACGACGTCGGCGATCACCTCGTTGGTTTCTGCCTTTGCCTCCTCGGCGTATCGACGTCGCCGCTCGGCCTCTTCCTCGGGCGTCGACGTTTTCACGATCGGCCGCGACGGGCGGCGAGCGGGAACGACGGATCCCGCTACGCGGGGGGAGGCAAAGAAGGGCGCTTGCGCGCCGGTCGGTTTTTCGTCCTCCCAGCAGCGCCCGTTCAACCACGTCGACGGATGCTTGACGAACTTCGGATCTCGCCACGTTGGCTTTTGCCACTCCAGGGACGCGAGAATTTCCGGGAGAAGATCGTCACCTGGCCACGCTCTCAGCGCTTGGCCTTTCCCGACCTTCCGCGGATAGGCTTCCCAGAATCTTCCGAACGCCTCCGAACCCGAGCGAAGCGACTTTGACTTTCGCCCCCCTTGGGGGGCTTTAGGGGGTTCCTGTTCCTGCTCCTGATCATGCTCCTGATTAGGGCAATGATTCGACGAATAGTTTCGGCAACGAGAAGTGAATGATTCGACGAATGATTGCCCCCTTGATTTCAAGTAATCGCAAAGCATTGAATATGCTTCGCTTTTGAGTTGGCACTCGGGAAGCTCCGCCCATGCGTCTTCCCACGATGCAACGACGTTTGGGTTGGTGGGCTCGTTGTATCGAATCGCGTGCTTGATCCACACTAAACCTGCTTCCCAATCTGCCTTTGCTAAACCAAGTTTCGATAGTTCAGCAAATGATTCTCGAAATGATTTAATAGACCATTTCAGGACGTCCGCCAGACCACTTTCCCTGGCAGCAAACAGGCCAGGCACCGGCCCCAGCTCTGGTCCCGACAGGAACCTGATCCAGAGCCACTGGCCACATGGCTGTGGAGCCGAGAGGGCGCGAAACTTCTCGTCGTTCCACATGCGCCGGAAGATTTTCGAGTACCTACCGTCAGCCATGGCTACGCCGCCTTCCCCTTGAGCGTGTCGAGGTACCCGCGATTGCAAGCCTCCTCATACATGTCCCTCTTCAACTGATGCCAAAACCCAAGTACCGTGCGCCTTCGCTTGTAGCGCCAGTCCTTCGGATCGTCGCTATTGTCCTTCATCATGTCCTTGACCTGAGAGAACGTGAGCCCAGTACGAAATTCATCGTACCCGGGCAGACCATGGCTAGCTCCGTACCTCGACGACATTTTCAGCAAACAACCAAAGTGGATCCCGTCGAGGGACTTCGATTTGCAATTGCCCTAGGCTGCGGCGAAGACCGATCACTTTGTATTGGAGATCGGCTCTCAATTCAGGGTAAACCTTGTTCAAGTGATAGCACCTGTCCGAAGGAATGCGGACCGCGGAGCCCAGGCGCAAAGAAAGGAGCTCCCTGGCCTTCATCGCACCCTCACGCTTCCGCGAAAGGTTCCGTCGGGCGACACGTGGTCAATCGACGTCGGGCCGCTGCTGTACCGCTCTGACCAATCGAGAAGTTCTGCCAGCGAACAGAAGGCAGGCGCCCTCCGAAAAACCATGCCGGCCGCTACGCCGCTCGGGAGTTGGGAGACAGGACCTTCTTCGTCCCGGTTACGCTTTGTCGGCGTAGCGGCTCGGCATGGGGTGGTCATGGGTGACACCTCTCGTGGCACCTGGCACACTGGAGGCCGCAGGGATTCGCAGTCCCTTCGGTTCCGGGCGTGCAAGTCTTTGGGTGGACTAGATTCACGGCGTGGCCTCCGATTTAGTCCGGCACGTCTTGGTGTAGTGCCCGAGCTCTCCGCAGCGACCGCACAGGCGCTGTCCCGCGAATCCCTCTCGCTGCTGATACCTTGCGTTCTGCTTGAGCCTGCAGGTCTCGCAGAGAGAGCCGGCGCACACTTCCTGCCCGCATCTCTCGCACAGCCCGGCCCGTCGCCTGCGGAGCTGCCACCGTCGCTGTTTCGAGAGCAGATTGAGAGGCGTCACGGCCGCACGCTCCTTGCCAGCGACAGCAGCAGATCGCGGAATTCGGGAGGCGTGGCCTTACATTCGCGCGCAGAGATCCGCGCGTGCTTGGCAGGGTTCGCGTCTCGCTCTGCCCTGTTGTGGTGCCCCTGATCGAGACGAATTTTCCCCTCGGCCTTCCCCCATCGAAGCTCGGGCAGCTTGCAGCGGACAGCATAGAGCCACGTGGCCTTTCGAGCGCGGTGACCGTAGTGACCTTGTTCCACACAACAGGTCCACCCGATGCCGTCGCCGGCTGGAATCCATCCTCCCTTGCGGGGAGGGGCTGCGAGGCCGAACGCGCGCCACGCATGCGTGGCCTCCGGATGTTCGAGGATTCCGCCGAATCGACGGATATCCCGCAGAGCGGCGTAAAAGCATCCGTTGTCATCACCGAGCTTGCGCCGAACCTTTGCCGATGGTCCGCCGGGCCAATAGCGGCCCCATCGTTCGCACGGGGGATGTGCCACTACCGCATGCGGCCCGGCGTAGCCGCGGGCATCACGCGAGATGTCCCACGGGTCGACGCCTTCGAGATCGAAGTAGACTCCGTCAGTCTCGACGTAGAGGGCGGCGATCACGGCCGCATCCCCGCAAAGCGCCGGTCTTCGGGCCTCGTGGCCGGCAACGAATGATCGATCGTCCGCCCATAATCCGATCGGCGGGCCACGTGATCGGCAACGTGACCCCACGTCTTTCCCCGCAACACGCGCGCGATCGTGGTAGCAGAGCACGCGTGTCGCTCGGCGATCTTGGCGAGTGTCCATCCGAGCTTCCGTCTGCGACGGATCGCTGGAATGTCGATTTCCAGCAACCTGGACTGTCCGTTCCTCTCGCCTCGAGCCAGCGACTGCAGTCCGCCGCGGATGGCCCGGCGAGTGTTCTCGGCACAGGTGACGATCTCGAGATTGCCGAGCTGGGCGTTTCCCTTGTCGCCATCACGGTGGTCGACTAGGTACCCGCGCGGCGTCGGCCCCTTGAACGCTCGGGCGACCAAGAGGTGCACGCGGAAGTTCTTCGACTTTCCGTGACGGCTCGTCGGCCGGAGGCTGATCTTGCGGTACCCGTCGTAGGGGTCGACCCTGGTCCTCAGGACTCGCGCCCCATGGCGGACGCGGCCGAGGTCGCTCACCTCGTAGCCGGGCACCCCGGCGATGGGTTTCCAGCTCTCAGCTTGACAGGCGTCGACGGGGCTGGTATCTGAGCCAACCACGCGCCCGTAGCTCAACTGGATAGAGCGCCGGCCTGCGATGCCGGAGCCGTCGCAGCGCATAAAAAAAGCGGCATCCGGCTCTGCTCTGTCGCCCGTATCGCCCGGCGCGAAGACGTAGTCGCCGGCATCTAGAGCACCCGAGTCCCCCGCTGGCGTCGCCGCCGATGAA
>WSSedA2C3DRAFT_1000107_pt1 | contig 10662 bp, 9 predicted proteins | sample WetSurSA2Cattail_FD_9486 | JGI IMG/M metagenome (IMG submission 9486) | reverse complement strand
AGCAGAGACCTGCATCGCAGGCTCCTTCTTCCTTAAGCTTTTTCCTGACAGATACATTTCCCCCTGTTGCACAATACATTAACCGGGCAGCTTACCTTTTGTCACAGGGTCGTCCTGCAGCATCAATCGGTCTCTACTTCCCCTCTATGAGCATGTGGTATGGTGATAATGATTCAAATGACAGCATGCTTGAAATTGCAAGGCAGCTGATGGAGAATCAGCAGGATTTTGACTTTGTGGATGAACAGGCACTGACATCAGTGCTGAAAATTGAGGATGGCGGATTGAAGAATTTAAGCGGACAGGTTTATCGGACAATTATTGTCCCTTCAATAAGTGCAATTTCAGATGCTTCAATTAAGAAATTGGAGCAATTCACAAGCTCAGGGGGAAAAGTGATATTTGCAGGAAATCTTCCAAGCCTGGTTGTTAATGAAAACTTTATCACTGCTTCGAAACTGACGGACATTCCATGGGCCATCCAGGTTGACGCCGCAACGAATTCTGATGTATTTCTCGATTTACTGCTACCGGCAGATTTTAAGACCGATAAAACACTGCCCCAGGTAAAATGTTTGCACAGGGTATGTAAAGATGCCGGTCTCTATTTTATTTTCAATGAAAGCAGGAAGACTGTTTCATTCAATATCTCTTTTGAAGAAAAAGGCAAAAAACAGATCTGGGATGCAGCAACAGGAAATATTTTAAAATTTAAAGGTTCTGCTTTAACTCTCGGCCCATGGGAAACTAAATTTATCATAATAAAGAAATAATATGAAAACTATTAAATCACTTTCGTTACTAATATTTTTGGCCTTGATCTTTTCATCATGTGCAAAGAGTCCTGTACCCCCTGCACCAACGTTGGAAAAAAAGGGCAATGTCTCTCACCTGATGGTCGATGGCAAGCCATTCCTTGTTCTTGGAGGAGAGCTTCACAATTCGAGCTCTACAAGCCGTGAGTATATGAAAAAATACTGGCCGGTTCTGAAAGCGTCAGGGATGAATACAGTTCTTGCTGCAGTAGAATGGGCTCTTGTAGAACCACAGGAAGGAAGATTCGACTTTACAATAATTGATAACCTGGTTGAAGATGCCCGTACCCGGGATCTGAAGCTTATATTGCTCTGGTTTGGATCGTGGAAAAACGGGCAGTCTCATTACATACCTGAATGGGTAAAAAAAGACTATAACCGTTTCCCTAGGGTAAAAGCTGAGAACGGCAAAAGCCTTGAGATCCTGTCAGTTTTCGGGGATGCAAATCTTCAGGCTGATTCAAAAGCCTTTAATGCCATGATGAGGCATCTCAGGGAAATAGATACACAAGACAGGACAGTTATAATGATCCAGGTTCAGAATGAGGTGGGTATAATTGGTTCACCCCGCGACCATAATGACCTGGCAAATACTGCTTTCACATCCCCGGTACCTCAGGAATTGATAGATTATATGCTGAAAAACAAGGAGACCCTGCTTCCCGAGCTTCTTGAAGTGTGGTCGGCTGCAGGATTTAAAACTTCAGGATCGTGGGAAGAAATTTTTGGCAAGGGAGTCAAAACTGATGAATTCTTTATGGTATGGAATTATGCAAGATATCTTAACGGATGTGCCGGCGCTGGAAAAAAGGAATATTCAATTCCCATGTTTGTAAACGCCTGGATCGTCCAACCCCAGGATAAAGTTCCGGGTGATTATCCTTCTGGTGGTCCGCAGGCTCATGTTCTTGATCTCTGGAGAGCCGGAGCACCTGATATTGATCTCTTATGTCCTGATATTTATTTGCCTGATTTCGCAGATATTTGTGCTCTGTATACAAGAAACAACAATGCTCTTTTCATCCCTGAGTCAAGGGCCGGAGCTGAAGGTGTTGGTCAGCTTTTCTATGCACTCGGAAAACATAATGCAATCGGTTATTCTCCCTTTGGAATCGAAAGTATTTTCTCATCTGATGAAAATGAACCCGTTTCAAAAGCTTACAAAATCCTGAAGGGATTTTCCCCTGTATTGCTTGAAGCTCAAAGCAAAGGGGCCATTACCGCGGTATTGTTGAAACCGGAAATAAATCCTGCTGAGGATCTGGTGCTTGGAGATTATAAAATTCATATTGAACTATCAAGAAGCTGGAGGTCACCATCATCTCCCGGAGAAGGCACCGGGTATGGGATCATAATCCACTCAGACACTGACGAATATACTATTTTTGGGAACAATATCCAGCTCTCTTTTTCTCCCAATACCCCGGGACCTGCAATTGCCGGCATTGCACAGCTCGATGAAGGTAAGTTCGAAGACGGAAAATGGATCCAGGGACGACGGCTTAACGGCGATGATATTATGATCGATTACGACCTGGCAAAAAGAGCACTGGAGAACAAAACGGGTACCGGATTAAGATTCAGAAACGGAAATGAAAACTTTCAGAGGGTAAAACTTTACAGGTACGAATGAAAAAAGCGAGGGTGCCTCAAAAGCCTCGTTTCTTGTCAGTGAAGCAGTTTCTTTTTGAACTTTGTGAAAAGTTCTTCCTCTCCTGTATTGTTTTCAATGCCATGAAGGACAAGATCAATCAGCCCGTCAATTTTTGAATATTCGAATCCTGATTCAATGGCAAACCGTTTTAATATTTTCCTTTCCTTTTCCTTCACAATATCATCGGCGAGGATCATCTCTGCAATATTGTAGAGATGCTCAAATTTCTCCTCCAAAGCATAAGGCGCATGATAATGGTGATCCCTCTCGGCATGGATCAGCTTGTCAATCTCAGGATCAGTAAGCCCGAATTTTTTGCCCTCCTTATGCAGAAGTTCCATCTCATCCTTATTGATCTTTCCGTCAACCCTTGAAACCTGGACCAGGTTTAAAAATGCGTCCCTGGTCACTTTTCTACCGTGGTTCGTAATAAAGTCTGTAAAACTCATAATCAGTTATTTAGTGAATATCTCCTAATAATTTTGCAGATGAAATTCATCATCTTTTTTTTATAACCAAATTTACTTAAAATTGTTTCATGCTTCCTCTACTTTTATACCGGATATTATCTTTTATTTATAGTGAAGGCCGAGCGGGGCTGTCCTTTCGATCCAGAATCTATTAAAGCTTGTTAGCGGCTCACTGAACAGAAAAACTCCCGTTCCGTATTCTCTTGCGTCATGATTCGATATTCTTCCGATTAANTTCATTTTCCCAAATAGACTTATTACGTCATCCCCGGGTTCGTCATTTATGTACACGACAGATGTTATGTCCGGATCAAATTTGTAGGGAGCCCAGTATAGAAAACTTTCATTGAAAGAGACAGCTTCGGGCAGATCATATTTTTTACCAATGACTGTTATTGCTCCTGCCTGTCCGTAATTTTCACAATATATAAAAGCAGCTTTTTTATCCGGGATCATCTGCCATGCTTTATTTGTGAGCGATGTCAGTTCTTCCCACCCGAGCATGTCGGCAAAATCCTGTGGAAGAGAATGTTTTGATCCGTCTTCAAAAGTCCTGCCGAAATCAAATCCGTATTTTGATTCGACAGTATCAAAGTACTTAATTAATCCGGCAGTATTAAAAACAGGAATGCCAAAAGGCAGAATAAAAAACGCGATCGGGATCAGAATGCCTATAAAAACGGTTCTGCTGTACCATTTATGTAACAATGATTCGTAGAAAACAGCCCCTGCCGAGATCAGGAAGGGAAAAACTCCCTGGGTATAATAGCCCTTCCCTCTCATAAGCATCAGCGAAAAAATTACAGCCAGTACAACAACTCCAAGGAATCTTACTTTCTTTTGTCGTTTATTTAAAAGTATATATAATAATCCTGCTACTGTCAGGAATGATGAAGCTCCCGGACTAATCAACTGTTCCATCAGGAAAGCCGACCTGTCGACATTGACTAGCTGGGTTTCTGCCAATTCTGAGAAATGATTTATCACAGGCAATCCGTTGGCTATCTGCCATATCAGGTTAGGAGAGAATATTGCAGCTCCCCCGGCAATTCCAAGCCAGAACATTTTTTTCCTGAATATTTCACGGTGCCTTGTAAACAGTACAACTGCGATGGTTATCACGAACAATAATCCTATCAGATACTTATTCAGCAGCGCTAATCCGGCTGTGATACCCAGCCATAAAAGGTACTTAGGATCCGCTGAGTTGATATATTTGACTATCAGATAAAAAGACAATGTCCAGAATAACAGGTCAAGGTGAACGGGTTGAAAAAGGAAAAATGTCCTTAATCCGAAAGGAGCTATAATTATTCCTGCTGCTGCAAGTATCCTGGCGTATCTTTTGCCCCCAAGCTCTTTTGCCAGGTCCGAAATAATAAAAACCATCGCTCCGCTTATAAGCGCCGGGAAAATACGCACAGCAAAAACAGAATACCCGAATATGTTTTGTATAAGCCATGCTACCCATCCGATAAGTGGGGGAACCGTTGCATATCCGAAATCAGGGTGCATCCCCAATGAAAAATAAAGAAGTTCGTCACGTTGATATTCAAGGTTGTTGTAAAATGCCAGGTGGATGACAATATTAAAAACCGCCAGCAATATGATTACCGGATCACATTTCCCGATAAGGGATTTTGTTCGTATCATATAAACCTGAATATTTTATAAAGTTAAAAAAATGTAAAATAATCCAACCTCTTTATTTGATACAATAAAGATTTGGAATAAAGAGCTATTTTTAAATGTCTCTTAGATATAACTCTGTTGTAATTACTATAGGTAATATGAAATACAAAACTGTTTTTGCACTGGTTATTCTTACAGGTCTTTCAATAATCCATTCTTATCCGGCCTGTTCCCAATCCCTGAAAGAGAATCCTCAGCTCGATGAAAAAGTCAAAAATTTTCTTGCCGAACATGCCAGGCAATGGTACGATATGAATGTTCCTGCGGTCGACGGACAGTTGTTGTATGATATAATTATAAAAAATAATTACAAGAGCGCCCTTGAGATCGGCACCTCAACAGGTCACTCCGGTATCTGGATTGCCTGGGCACTAAGTAAAACCGGTGGAAAACTTATAACAATCGATATAGATGAGGGAAGACATAAAAAAGCCCTTGAAAATTTCAGACAGGCAGGACTTTCTGAGTACATTGATGCAAGACTTGCAGATGCTCACCAGCTTGTGAAAGATCTTAAAGGACCTTTTGACTTTGTCTTCAGCGATGCTGATAAGGAATGGTACAAAAACTATTTCATCGATGTTGATCCAAAACTTAAGGTTGGAGGATGCTTCACGGCACATAATATATCTGACCGCGGCCGTGGATATGGGGATTACGGCGGTCAAGGTGAATTCCTCAATTACATAAAAAGCCTTAATAACTACGAAACCATAGTAAACAGCGCTGGAGGGGGCGTCTCAGTTAGCTACAAGAAATCCGAAAAATAACCTCCCTTCTTATGGCTGAAGAAAATCTGCAAAGAAAGCTAGGCCTTTTTCCTGCCACCAATATTGTAATTGCAAATATGATTGGCGCAGGGATTTTTACGACATCAGGTCTGCTGATGGTGGGACTGAATAATCCTGTTCTAATGTTAGCGCTGTGGGCGGTTGGAGGAATCATTGCGCTCTGCGGTGCTCTCTCATATGGAGAGCTGGGAGCAGCCATGCCGGGTGCCGGAGGGGAATACCTGTTCCTCTCACGTATTTTTCATCCATTATTCGGATTCCTCAGCGGATGGGTTTCCTTTATTGTCGGATTCTCAGCGCCAATAGCAGCATCGGCAATGGGATTCAGTGAATATTTCTGCAGAGCTGTGCCGGCTTTTCCTCAATGGCTGGCATCGGCCGGAATAATGAACGATGTATGGACAAAGAAGATCATTTCTGTAAGTATAATATTGATATTCACTTTTATACATTACCGCGGAATTAAAACGGGAGCCAGAATTCAAAATATTCTGACTGTTCTTAAGGTGGTTCTTATAGCTGTCCTGCTGTTCGCCGGATTCTCATCAGCAAACGGCAGCTTTGGAAATTTCAGCAGCGAAAAAGCTCTGAATCCGGGCTTTGCAGGGTGGAAAACAATCGGCCTTTCGCTGATGTGGATTATGTTTGCATACAGCGGCTGGAATGCCTCAACATATCTTGGCGCAGAAATAAAAAATCCGGCTAAAATACTTCCGCGATCTCTGATTTATGGAACCGGGATTGTGATCCTAATCTATCTGGCGCTTAATGTGCTTTATGTCTATGGAATTAAACCGGATCAAATGAAGGGCGTCATTTCTGTCGGAGGACTGGCTATGGGTAATCTGTTCGGAAAACCGGCAGAAGTACTTTTCTCCCTGCTTATCGGTTTTGCTCTCTTTTCTTCATTGAGCGCATTCATTATTATAGGCCCCCGTGTATATTATTCTATGGCTAAAGATGGCCTTTTCTTCAAGTCAGTCGCCAGGATACATCCTAAATTCGGCGTCCCGTCCAATTCAATTCTCCTGCAGTGCCTCCTGGCTTGCATTCTTGCCCTTTCAGGTTCTTTTGAACAGGTGCTCACTTATATGGGTTTTGCACTTGGGATTTTCCCGGTCTTAACTGTTGCAGGCGTATTCAAGCAAAGAAAATCTGATCCTGCAGCAATCAGGTTGCCTGGATTTCCTCTTACTCAAATCATATATATAGCCGCAGGAATCATGATCTTAGTTTTGTCATTCCTTGAGAGGCCGGCAGAATCATCCATTGCCCTTGGAACGGTGCTGGTCGGAATTCCGGTGTTTTTCATTTTTAAGCATAACATAAGAACTGTGAACAAAATCTGAATTATCATGTTATCCAATAGAATTGCATTATTTTCTATATTTGCCAGGGTGAAAGACAGGAAAAAAATATTATCACTGTTTTCAGTGCTTCTCGGACTGATGTTCCTTGCCGGAAGCACGGGCATAACCGTAATTATACATAGCTGTCATCATTGTAATGATTTCTCTGTTCATGCAGGCATTTTTCTTTCACCGCAAATCCCTGAGGATCATTGCTGTGAAAGTGCAATAGCACAATGTGCTTCTGATGAATCGAAGGAATTCATAGGCGATTGCTGCCATTTTAAGGTCGACAGGTTCGAACTTGTAAATTATGCCCCATCAGAAAAAGTGACAGTTTCAACACCGGCAGATATACCTTTTACCTGGAGCTTACCTGTTTTAAGATCTCTTCCCCAAGAAACAATAATTCCTGTTACAATTCATAATAAACATGGTGGTCGTTATCTTATAACATACAACTGCCAGTATATTTCCTGATTATCATCCTGTTTCGTCCGGCATAATGCCGTGTGCAATTCATTTGCACGGGTTCTTATATTAATTCAATCAAAACAGGATGAAAGTAAAACAATATATTCTTATTATGAGCTTGTTGCTTATCCCCGTATTGCTTTCGGGACAGAACAAGCTTGAGGGGAAGATCTTTGACGCTGAAGATAAGGATGAATTGGGTCTTGCCGGAGCAAATGTTGTTTGGGCCGGCACTACTGTAGGAGCAACCACCAATGTAGCTGGTTATTTCAATCTCCGGCGTGTGAAACAGGCCGATAAGCTGGTTGTAAGTTTCGTTGGATACAGGACCGACACAATTAGTGTAGATACCGATGAAGATTACATTAAGCACAGTCTTGTGCAGGGAAAAGAAATGGATGAGGTCATTATAGCAGGCCGGGCTTCAGGAACATACATTAACAGAATAGATCCTATCCTGACCGTCAACATTACCGGTGCTGAACTCTGCAAGGCTGCCTGCTGCAATCTGTCCGAGAGTTTTGAAACAAATGCTTCTGTGGATGTCAACTACTCTGATGCAGCCACAGGCGCAAAACAGATACAGCTTCTTGGTCTCGCAGGTACCTATACTCAGATCCTTGCAGAAAATATTCCCTCCGTATATGGGCTTAACACCGCATACGGACTCAATTATATTCCCGGACCATGGATGGAATCGATTCAAATATCAAAAGGGACCTCATCGGTCAGGAACGGTTATGAATCAATGGCCGGACAGATAAATGTTGAATACAAAAAGCCGCGCACCAGTGAGAAGTTCTATATGAATGGGTTTATCAGCGATGCCGGACGCCAGGAGGTCAATGCTAATTCTTCAGTTCTGATCAACGACCGTTTGAGCACAATGCTCCTTGTTCATAGTGAAAGACAAAGCAGTTCCAGCGATCATAACCACGATGGTTTCAGGGATGAACCGGATATCGTTCAGTATAATATTTTCAACAGATGGGATTACATGACTAAAGATTTCACATTCCGCACCGGAATAAGATATCTTGAAGAGGAACGAGTCGGAGGCCAGTTTGGATATCAACCTGAAAATCCAGATACCTGGACAAATGGTTTCGGTATTAAAATAAAAACACAAAGGATGGAAGGATTTGCTAAAGTCGGAGGTGTCTTTGGAAAAAATGAGAGCATGTCGCTCGGCTGGATCCAGAATGCCGCATATCATGGACAGGAATCCTTTATAGGCATGAGATGGTATGATGGAACTCAGAAAACATATTATACAAATCTCCTGTTCCAATGGAATCCTGATCTCAGCAAGCATACCATTGACGCTGGCGTAAGCTATAAATATGACCTCTACGACGAGCAACTCGATACTCTTGCATTCGGGCGCAAAGAATCAGTTCCGGGGATATTTGCACAGTACACCTATACTGACAGTGCTACGATAACGGTAATTGCAGGCATAAGAAGCGATTTCCATAATCTCTATGGCACCCTTATTACTCCAAGGCTCCACGTTAGATACGTGATTAGTCCTGTTTTCACCCTCAGGGCATCTGTTGGAAAAGGATTCCGCGCAGGTAATGTTCTTGCAGAAAATGCATTTCTGCTGGCCAGCAGCCGAAAAATGCAAATTGCTGATGATCTCGACATAGAAGAAGCGTGGAATGCCGGGATGAGCCTGACAGCAACTATTCCTGTTTCAACAAAGCTTATAAGATTATCGGTAGAAGCCTACCGGACCAGTTTTATAAGCCAGATCATAACCGACATGGATGCAGATGTCAATGAGGTCAGATTCTATAACCTTGACGGTAAATCATATTCAAACGTCGTTCAGATTGAAGCATCCAGCACTATTTTTGAAGGATTCGATCTTCTTGCCGCATGGCGCTGGAACGATGTAAAAATGACTATTGATGGTGTTCTTCGTGAAAAACCTCTCGCTGGCAGATATAAGGGACTCGTCACCGCTTCATGGCTGACACATCTCAGAAAATGGCAGTTCGACTATACCTTTCAGCTTAACGGCCCTGGGAGAGTGCCTTCAACAGCTTCTAATCCAGATACGTACAAACGTGACGACAGCTTTAAAACATATATTGTCATGAATGCACAGGTCACCAGAAATTTCAAAAAATGGAATATTTATGTTGGTGCTGAAAATCTTACAAACTTTAAGCAGCATGATCCTGTAATTGCAGCCGATGATCCATTTGGCGAATATTTTGATTCAAGCCTTATATGGGGACCGGTGCACGGCCGGAAGATCTATGCAGGATTCAGGATTTTCTTTAACCGTGATTCGGAATAAACAAACTTCACTTAAAAATATAAATCATGAAAACAATTCAGAAAATTTTTATCACAATTCTCCTTGCAGCAGTTCCGGTTTTAGTTGCCGCTCAGGAAAAAGCAAAAACAACGGAAACAGTAAAGTTCAGGACATCAATTGAATGCAACAACTGCGTCAATAAGGTTATGACAAATCTGCCGCAGGAAAAAGGTATCAAAGATGTCAAATGCGATCTGACGACAAAGGAAGTTACCGTTACTTATCAGAAGGATAAAAACAATCCTGATGAGATCAAGAAAGCGATCGAAAAGCTCGGTTATACTGCAAAACAGGTTACTGAGGAGCCTGTTGCAAAAAAAGATAAATAATTCTTCCTCTGTGTAAGTTCTTCATTTGGGAATCCCTGCCAGATCCCTGATCACCACAGAAGCACAGGCGATACCAAATGCTGCAGGCATGTAGGAGATCGTACCAACAACCGAGGCTTTATTCTGCTCTCCGTTTGTTGGGACGATCTTTGTTTTATCAATACCCTCAGGTGAAAATACCGCAGTAAATCCTTCCCTGATACCCAGCCGGTGAAGCCTTTTCCTGAGGATACGCGCAAGATTGCAGTTGGTCGTCTCCGAAATATCTGAAATACTTATCCTTAAAGGATCATATTTACCTCCAGAACCCATTGAGCTCACAACAGGATACTTTCGCTGAAGTGAATGATAAATAAGGAAAATCTTCGGCGAGAGAGTATCAATTGCGTCAACAACATAATCAAAACCGGCATCAAGTATTTCGATCATTCTGTCGTCCTTGATGTACTCATTGATGACAGTCAGCTTCAGTGCCGGATTTATATCTTTCAGACGTGAGCCCATAAGCTCAGCCTTTGATCTTCCCTTAGTGCTTTCAAGAGCCAGCAGCTGCCTGTTCCGGTTCGACGGATGGATCGTGTCGCCATCGACAATGGTCATCGATCCGACACCCGCACGGCAGATCATTTCAGCAGCGTAAGCGCCAACGCCTCCCAAACCTACGACAAGCACCCTCGATGCCTTAAGTCTCTTTAACCCTTCAGCTCCGATGAGCATTTCCGTCCGTGATAACCAGTTCTCCATTTTTTAAATACT
>WSSedA2C3DRAFT_1000105_pt1 | contig 10722 bp, 12 predicted proteins | sample WetSurSA2Cattail_FD_9486 | JGI IMG/M metagenome (IMG submission 9486) | reverse complement strand
CGAGCATTTGCCGCAATTGGTCTTGGGGCACTTTTTCATGCAATGTTAAGAGTATGGATACATGAAAAGAACGGAGGGTATGAAATAGATCATGACCCTCAAATATGGATGATTGAGCTTGCCCTTACTACACAAGTTACAAATGTAATTCTAGCTAGACTACAAGGAAGAGGTCAAGAATATTACGCTGATAGTTATGCTACAAAATATGGTTACGGTGATTATTTAATTTCTGGATTGCAAAAACTTCAAAAATGGGTAGACAAGGTACAACCATGTAATAATAAAATATGTAAAGCTTTAAGATGGTTAAGTGAAGCTATGGATGAACATCCATCAGTAAAAGATAGAGTAGAAGCTATTTTAAAAGATAAACAGAAACTAAAAGAACTCGGCCAACTACCAACGGTAAAAAAGATAGAATATATCAAAGGCATGCTTAACTTAGAGGAATAATGAAATCAGAAGCAGCTTATGGAAACTATAGAGCTAAAGTTGTCGAAAACAAAGATCCACAAAAATATGGAAGAGTTTTGGTGTGGATTCCAGATTTAATGCCTGAGGTGAGCGACAACAAAGGAATATGGGCGCGTCCCGCAAATAATCCTCTTGGTGGAAGAAATATGGAAGGAGATTCTTCCCACCACTATATGGGATCTTCATATATTCCTGCTAAAGGTTCATGGTTGTTTGTTTTTTTTGAAAGTGGAAACATAAATAGACCATATTATTTTGGAGCTTTAGATTTAGAGAATACAAAAGTTCTTCCAGAGAATCAATTAGGTAGTAACTATCAAAAGAAATGGACTTTATTTAAAAGTCATGAAGGAAGAACTATAGTTGTTTCTGATGATTCAGATGATGCAAGAGTTGAAATAACAGGGAAGAAACGACAAATAAATACCCCACCAACAGGAGATACTGCTTCTGTTTATACTATCGACAATAATCAAACTGTAATCTTATTAGATGAAAGAGATGGAAAAGAAAAGTTATTAATACGAACCAGAAAAGGAGATTTCTTTCATATTGATATTGACCAACAAAAACTTCAAGCTTATTTCAAAGATGAAATCGTAATTAAATCAGATAAGAATATTTTGATAACTGCTAAAGAAAAATTTCATATAAAATCTATAGATGATGATGTTTTAATTTCTTCAACTGCAGCATCCGTTCAAGTGAAAGCTGGTCTTGATATTAATGAAGAAGCTGGAGGAGATCATAATATAAGAGCATTTGGAAGTCAAAATACTCAACCAGATTGCGATGCAAATCTTTTAGCTGGCAGAAACATTAATCAAGATTCTCCATTAATTAATGTTCAACAAAATATGGCTCAACCAGCTCAAAATGCAACCGAAGCTACAACAGCAGATCCGAAGGGAGAGAGGAACACATAATGCTAGATTCAATGACAAGATCGTTATGTCAAAAGGTATATTCAGGATTTGATGGATTAATATCTCCTGTATATAATGGAGCTTCTGATTTAAGTTCTTCAATAAGTGGTGCACAATCATTATTAAGTGCTCTTTCAGGAAACTTTTCTCCTACTAGTATTATGAATACTGCATTAAATGATTTTAGATATCAATCGAGAATGTATATTCCTGGATATGGGCAAAGCGATATTTATTCTATGCTAAATTTTATAAACAATTGTTTATATTATGATGGAAAGAATCCATACTCTGTTCTAAATAGTTTACTATCTCAAGCTAATCAAGGAATAGATAATGCATTAAGAACTCTTGGTAGTGATGTTCCAGAAATGAATATTGGAAGTCTTTTAGGCGATATTCTTAATAAATATTTGGGTTTAAATATTACAGATGTTTTAAAACAAGCTGATAAGATTCTTAATTGTTTAGCAACTTTATGTGGATCTGAATATTATGTAGCTACCTGGAAAATGCAATCTATTTTAGATGACTTATATATTCAAACAAACGCAGTTCAAGATCCTTTATCTCCATTATATGGAACTTTTGATTTTGGAACTTTATATTCAAATGCTGGTTTAAGTTTACCAGAAATTGGAACCATGACTAATATAATGACAACATATACTGATTTAAAAAGTGAAGCTACTAGTTCAGTAGAAACTGCTTATTCAACATTAAAAGGATTGAATTTATTTTAGAGGAAATATAATGGCCTGCGATAAACAAGAAATGACAAGATTTGTTCCATTTCAAGATGAAATTATCAAGTATACGGAAGTAGACTTTGGAAATATTGATGATGAAGAAGCTAGTGATGATGGTTTGAATATATTTCCTCCAACAACAACACCAACAGCAGAAGAAATTCAAAGATCACAAGATTTAGATGTTTCTCCAACTAACGTTATATATGAAGATGCAACTAGTGTTCCTACTGTAACAACACCACCAACTGGATGTTTAGCTGTTCCTCCCAGTCTACCTGATAGTTTTCAATTATCAGCTAACTTTAATTTAGGTCAAGTTTCAAGTAAAACAGCTTTATCACATTATAAAGTAGTCGCTCAACATGCTTTGACAGAAACAGATATTGTATGTAACTTACAAGCAGTATGTGAAAATGTATTAGAAGTCTTAGGTGCGGAATATGGAGTTACTAACTTGATAGTAACATCGGGATTTAGAACTGGATCATCAACCTCTCAACATGAACGAGGCCAAGCAGTAGATATTCAGTTTCCAAAATATACAAACCAACAAATATATGAAGTAGCTGCTTGGATGAGGGATACTATGTCATTCGATCAATTAATATTAGAATACGGTGGCAATAGACCCTGGATACATTGTTCATTTAATAGAGGTGGAAATAGAGCTGCTGGAGCTCCAAATAAATTCGGAACACGAATGGCAGCTGGTTCTTATACTTGGGGTAAATTAATCTACGCTACATAACCTATCCTAGTTTTCATTTTAAAATAAAATATCTATATATATTAATTTCTAAAGGAAGGGATTGTTCGTAAATTTTTTTCTTTGGGGGTACAAATGAAAAAAATCATGTTACTATTTGTTATTTTATTTCTAGGTGCTGGATGTATGCAGGAAATCAAATTGGTGGATCCAGCTGGAGGTTCATTACCGAAAGAAAGATATTATGGATCATCAATAACTAAACCATTTTCTGCAGTATGGTATCTTTCTTACTCAACAACTATTGTGGATCGAGATAAAAGTGAGCAACTTGTTCCACACTATATTTCAATGAGGCAAAATCATACCTTTAATAGAAAAGAGATCAAGAATGTTGTTCTTACTATTCATGTGAACAACGAAAAAGAAAGATATTATGAGTTAGTTGAAAACTATTCCTATACCCAAAAGACAGTTTATAAAATAGGGAATGATAAAAGAGTTGACGAAATGTGGAGAAACACAACTTATATAGGAACAGAGACCAAGACCAAGAAGAAGGTTATCGCAAAAAGTGAGTTACCATATAGGCAGATTTCAATTAATTTACCAATGGAAGATATAGTAACTTGCGAATATGCGGTTGATCTTATTGATGGTGACGGAGAACTTATTTTTCAAATTGGAAAGATTCGTTACTCCGTTACCTCGTATTAAAGGGGGTGATGTGAAACCGGGTTAACATAACAGCTAAATCTTTGGGTAAGGAGGTCAAATGAAAAGAACGTTAATTTTGGTGGTTTCTTTACTCCTGTTGTTACTGCCTCAAGTCGGGTTTAGTCAGGAAGAAGAACCAGCTACGGAAGAGGCCATTGTGACTGAAACCGAGCAGGGTTCAATTCCGAACTATGCCATTGATGAGGATACAGAAACTCCAGGTAGTGGAAGAAGCAAGGTCAGGGCTTTGATTGACGAGGGGGTAATACCAGAAGACCAGCAGGATGAGTTTAATAGTGCTCGTGGGTTTGCTGTTTTTCCTCCTCCGAGTGCCCAACAGCAGAACTCAACCTTTAGCTTAAGCTTACCGGATAGTCCGGTTCCGCCACAGAAACCTGTTAGTCCAAAACCGGTTCAGTAGCGGTTGTCGTTTTACAATGTTACTTTTAAAACAATGTTACCTTTTGAAAATCCTTGAAAGGGAGGAAAGAAATGAAAAAGTTTGTGTTTGCGTTCTTGGGTGTGCTTCTTTCAGCGAGTGTTGCCTTTGGCCAAGTCGGAACGGCAAGCATTGATATGTTTAATGCTGCTGCGAAGATTGATGCTGATTGGGCAGCAATTAACGGTGGGATCACCGGGGGATATGCACTGGGTGGTGGTGTTGCGGCCCTTGAAGGTGATGGATTTGTCTATAACGGATCGGTGGGTTTTGGTTATAAGGAAGGTCTTGCTTCGAACCAGGCAATTGGTGGAGCCCTTGTGAATTCCGGTTCAGGTTACTTCATTGATGGGCCTTATCTTACTATCGGAGCGAGGGTCGGTACTTCGGCTATAGCAGAAGGTGGGGCAAGCAGCAATCTGGGTTCGACTGTAAGAACTCCTGTTGGCCTTGGTGCGTTTGAAGGTAGTATTGCGGGCCTTGCTGGTGAGAAAACTGGCGCTGGTGCTGCCATTGTTCTTCCCTGGTATTATGATTCCAATGGTTTTGCCGCTGGTTCAGGTTCTCAGAGTGGTACGGGATGGTATACCGGTAGCATTGGTGGTGAAGTTCTTGACCTGAATGCTGGTAATGGTGAGACTCTGGCTGCTGCGAGAGTTGGTGCCGGTGTGGACATTATCGGTGACTCCAATGTGTATGCTCTTCGTTATGCCACTTTTGGACCTGGTTTCTATACAGAAGGTCTTGAGGCTGGTGGAAGAGTTGATACCTCTGTGGCCAGCTATGGTGAAACCGGAACGAAAACACAGGATCCTGGCTCATGGGCTTGGCCTTCTGCTGGTGCTCGTCTTTCCGGCGGGTGGGAAGCAAGTGGTTCTTTGAGCCTTGGTGCTGCCCAAGTTCTGTGTGATCCAGCGATTGCTACGTCAAACATTGACGGTGCTTATTTTGGTGCTGGTCCTCTTGGCACCAATTATACCGGCCATGTTGGTGGAACGGTTGGGACTTCAATGACTCAGCTGCCTAACAACACGGTTGTGTCCACAAGCTACGGTCAGGTTGGTGTGCAGAGCATCGTTACTGGTCCTGCGAACTAAACCAAGCCACTCAGGAGTCGAAAGATTCCTGAGTGACTAGGAGTAAACAATGAAGAAGGTTTTACTGTTTTGTCTGTTGGTGTTATTCTGCACGTATGGGGTTGCATCAGCCCAGTGGATTATTGAAGACCAAACTTATTCAGCATATGGTTATAGTTTGGGGAGTAGTTATATACTTCTATCATCTCCAACAGTTAATGCATCAGCAACTACGAGTGGGTTTGGTTTTTCTGGAGCGATTACAAAAACTCATGGTGAGGGTAATACGCCTTCTGGAGTATATTCATCTGGATTTGCAACAATTGGAACGGATTATCAAAACTTTCAAGGAATATTTATTGATGGTAATTCAGTTGCAATTGGTGTTTATACTAAAGTTGGTGGAGAAGCTTTTACTGGAGGAATCGTTATTGCTCCAAATGCTACTACAGGATATTCAGGTGGCGAACCGGGTGATCCAGGATGGTATATAAAAGATAAAAATCCACAAAGTCCTCAGTATGGTCGTATTCAGTATTTTAACAACGGTCAACCTGAGAATAGTTCAGAGTGGAGCTTTCTTGGATCTTCTGCTAGTGGTGATGGCCCGGTTAATGATAAAGTGTTTTCCTCAGCGGTCATTGGTGGTTCAGTTTTCCAAGCAAATCAAGTAACTGAGTTTGGTTTCTCAACAGGAGCTTTTGCTGGGAATATGAGCGGTGGATCTTTCATCGCTGCTAATTATGATTATGCTGAAGGAAAGCATGAAGCCTCAGCTGGTGCTTCGATTGCAGGATCAATTGAAACAGGGGGTTATTCCCTCATAAGTAATGACCCATATGGTCCTGAGAAAAGTGCAACTGCTATGACTGGAAACTTTGCACGAGTAAACGCTTCTGGAACTCCTGACTATTATAGTGGTGGAGTATTTGGAGCAGGTGGAACTGGTGTTTATGTCATCTCTCCTGATGCTATTGCTACTGGAACTGCAGGATTTTCATATAACGGCAAAACGTTTGGTTCTGGAGATGCGTATCTTCATTCAGAAGTTTATGATGGAGGTAATTGGTCAATCTCCAAATCTATCGGCAGAGTAACAGTCGGTGCTTTTTAACCTCTAACCAGTTTCATCGGCTAGAACTTTCGAGTTTCAAAGGGAGGATCTTTGATCCTCCCATACTTTTAAATAGGAGAAAAGGAGTTTTAAGTCATGAAGAAGATTCTTTTGGTTGTTGCGTTGCTTTCGCTTTTGTTCGTGTCCCAGGCAGCGGCTTGGATGCCTGACCAGGTTGAAATGGATCAATTTGGTGTCAACATTCTCGCCACCGGTATCTCCATCGGTCCAATCCAAACCTCTGAGTACGAGCAGTTTTGCAAGTATGCATGGGGTGAGTCCTTTTACTGGGGTGGGTTGTCCATTGACCTTCTCGCTGTTCAGGGAACCTTTCAGACAATGGAAGTGAAGAACGGGTGTGCGAATCAGTACTTCAGCAACTACACCAAGCTTGTCACTCCGAACATGTACCTGAAAATGGAGCAGAATGCTTACCAGAATGCTCACGTTCAATCGTTTAGTTTCCAGAATGACCGGCCCCGCTAGTTGCGGCGTCTTGTCATCTAGTTTTCAACCTTAAACTTTTGAGTGATTTGAAAGGAGAAACAAATGAGAAAGGCAATTCTTTCATTGCTTTTGGTTCTTTCGCTCAGCGTCTTCGTGGTTGCTCCCGCTAATGCACAGACTGCCATTGCGGGTGCTGGCGCTTCTGCAAGCGCTGATTCTGTTAACGTCAACGCTCCTTCTCAGGGACAGGGGCAAGATCAGGGTCAACAGCAGGGACAATCCCAGTTGAGTGCGATTGGTCTTACGGATATTGGTAACATCAAAGACTCTTTCAATTCCAACGGGATGAGAGGGTTTGCGATTCCTGCTGATAACGTTTACGGTCCTGTCATCAACTACTTTGGGAAACCCCTTCCTGGGGTAGGGTTTCAACCAGTCGAGCAGTTCCTCATGTACGGAGCATTGTATAGTGAGGGAGCGCTGAAAAGCATTCTGGATCAGGCTGAGAAAATCACCGTTGACTACAAAATGGTGAATGACAAGGTCATGGTTCCCAGAGTTGCTAACGATCGCTGGATCAGAATCTACGTCACCGATAAGAGAGTCGACGGTGCCCAGCTGGTTGGTTATGTGACCAGCACTTCCGAGAATAAGAAAGCGACAATGGTCGAAGTTATGGCCGCTGCTGCTCTCGCCGCTCTGGAAGATGGTTGCAACGCCATTCAGTTTACGGCTCAGGGCGCTCATCGTGATGCGGAGTCCAGTGGTTGGGGAATTGGGTTCAATACCACTTATGCGAAGCTCTTTGATGCTACCGGCACCCAGGATGCTTCCATCGTTGGTGGTGGTGGGTTCGGTTACTCCAGCACATGGGCGGGCATGAGAGACAAACCCTGGCTGCAAGCTGCTACGCTTGCTGTCCCGAAGTTTGCAGTGCCTCAGCCTCCTGCTCAGCCGAAAGCGGAAGTGAAAGCGGCCCCGGCTGCGGCAGCTCCTGCTCCGGCTAAGAAAGACGAGTCCAAACTGCCCTGGTATCAAAGAAGCACCTTGCTTCCCTAGTACTAGCGGTTCTTGAATGATTAAGCGACTATGATCGTTGAGTCCACACGGTCATAGTCGCTTTTTCTATTTCAGGTAACAAATAAATAATATTTTTTTTGTATGAAAGGAATTTTTATGAAAGCGAAAGAACCGACTATTTTAGTTATTGGCGATATAATGCTAGATAAATATATTATTGGAACTGTTGAAAGAATATCTCCTGAAGCACCTGTTCCGATAGTAAAAGTAACTAAAGAATATTCAACACTTGGTGGGTGTGGAAATGTAGTAAGAAATTTAAGAAAATTAGGGTCTACTGTTATATGTTTATCATCGGTTGGAAAAGATCCTGAAGCTGAAGAAATAAAAACCCAGTTATGGCACATTTGTAAAGAAGATCCAAAATCAATTCCATGTATTATTACAACAAATAATCGAACAACTGTAAAACAAAGAATTGTTGCAACAGAAAGACAAACACAAATGTTAAGAATTGATTACGAAGATAAAAAGGCTCTTCCATTTAATTTATTTCTTTGGTTTTTAGAAGAGAAAATCTCACAATATAAAATTGATATAGTTATTATTTCTGACTATGCAAAAGGTGTTGTTTCTTGGGAAATGATGGAATATTTGAAGTCTAAGAAATATAAGATTATAGTTGACCCAAAACCAGAAAATGGAGCCATGTATAATGGAGTATTTATGATTACTCCAAATGAAAAAGAATGGGGTCAAATGTGGTTAAGTTCTGCATATACTAACGATAAAGTAGATTATTTTCTTGTTACTAAAGGTAGTAAAGGAATGGAATTATTTGGTATGAAGAAAGATTTATTATCTAATAAACATATAGAAATTCCAGCCCATCCAGTTGAAGTTTATAATCCATCTGGAGCGGGTGATACTGTAGTAGCTGTTATGGGTTACTGTATCGCCTTAGGGTTTTCTGTTGAGAGATCAGCTAAGGTTGCAAATAAATGTGCTGGTTATGTTGTAACTAAACCGGGTACAACAGCTGTAAGTAGAGAAGTATTTGATGAAGCATGTAAAGAGTTTGAATAAAATTTACTATATATATTATTTAATGTAGGAAGTTAGAGGGATGTTCTGGGTGTGCAGTTTAGTCGCAACCAGATGTGAACATTAAATCCCCTCCCGCCGGGCCATATAGGTCTGGACCGGCTCTTGGCGCTTGCTGCGTACCTAGGCGAAAGTTCTAGGTGCAAAACGGCAGCGACGGGCGTCCTTTGGGGGCAGTGGAGGCACCGTCCTTCCAATAGCGGACTGCAGGCCGCAATGTATCCGGTAGTCGGTAAGCTGGGCCAGGCTAGCACCTAGAATCCGACCATCTCTCTAACCAACCTACAATACGAAAGGGGGTACAAAAATATGTTGATTCTAACATGTAACATCGAAAGAAACCCCTCTCTTACTCTGGAAAACACTCCATACTTTATGTATCGTGAGTGTTGTGTGTGTGGGTTATTCTTGGGAACAGTTCCTACAACTATTCCTGAGAATAATATGAAGATAACCCATACATATTGCGACTGGTGCTTTGAGGAAGCAGTCGCAGAAGTGAAGAAAGGGTAAGGAGCTACGGCTCCTTTTTTAGTAGTTATTTTTTTGCTTTTAAAGAACAAAATATAAACCACTATCTATTGGAGATAAAACTATGGATAAAAGTTATTTAGAATTATTGAAAGAACAAGCACAGGTAAAAATTCCTGTCAAACATCCTGGAGTATTAGAAGTTCCAGAAGGAAAAAATGTCGAAGATTTAGGGGAAGATCATTTTAAAGCACTTATTGATAAAAAAGGATGGGAAGAAGTTTCAAGAGCATTAACAAATCTTCATGTATGGAATAAGGATAGAAATCCAAGTCTTGCTGGTTGGGCAAATAGTATGCAGGACAAATTATCTAAATGGGTGGAGAGTAAGAGAGAAGAAAAGAAATAAATGGTTCCTTTTTCTACAGAATTTTTTCGTATTGCAAAACGTATGATGGATAGAGATCCTTCGTCGTTAAATGATAAATCTCTACTTGATTATCATAGAAAAACTCATATGTTATACGCAGGATCTATAAAACGAAAACCAATAAATAAAGAGTTTATAAATTCCATAGTAACATATCATGATAAATTAGCAAAAGAATTACTCAAACGAAATTTCAAACATAATACACCTCTCAAACATATTTAACTTGTCTTTTTTCATTTCGTATTTTAAAATAATTTCTTTATATATATTAATTTAATGAACAGGGGTGTATTGGTGAATTTTTTTTTCACTAGTAGTTCAGTACTCACGATAAACCAAAGTACCCCCTGGTTTTATTGTGAGTGCGCCCGTCCGGTGTTTTGCCCCTAGACACCGGACGATACTAATTTTTTTAAGGAGGATTTTTCTTGGTAATATTTGAACAAAATGGTCCTAAAGTATGGAGTATTATTTGTAATGGATATGAACCAAAAACACTAACACTAGGAGCATCAACTATAACAAACAAATATTTTATTATAGCAAGATTTATAGAAAGGGTTTCTGAAGTTTGTGGAAACTTTGATAAATGGTTTATGAGTTGGTTAAACGATTGTTATGATGAAAATAAAAGATCAGAAACTATAGTGGATAGTATAGATATAATAAAGGGATTTTGTAATAACTATCTTGACCAAAAACAAATTGACTATAGTGCTTTTGTTGATGAAACAAAAGTAAAGAAAAATTCTATCTTTTTTGAAGCTCATGAAATTAAGAAAATTATAGCATTATCATCTTATTTAAAAGTTTATTCTATCATTTCTAATAGTGAACAATTCAAATTGGGTCAAACTCTACATAAAGAAGTATATAATAAAATAGCTTCTGATATAGTTGAAACTGATATTATAAAGAAAATATATGATGTAGTTAAAACTAAAACATTTAGATATAATATGACCGATAAGTATATGTGGGACTATATCAAGAATGTTCAATGTAAAGATATTGGTATTCACGTTGTTGAAATCTTTAAC
>WSSedA2C3DRAFT_1000104_pt1 | contig 10738 bp, 11 predicted proteins | sample WetSurSA2Cattail_FD_9486 | JGI IMG/M metagenome (IMG submission 9486) | reverse complement strand
GACCAACTCGATGCTCTTTTATTGCCGATCTTATTGGAGGAAGACGATAAAATATCCGATGTTCAACAGCTTCTTGACAGAGCAAAGGATGCGAGGGACCAAAAGCAGTATACCCGAACTGAAAGCCTTGCAAGAAAAATCCTGCACTTGGCACCCGGCAACTTTGGGGCTATGGCAATTTTATGTTCATGCTTAAGGGCTGTGGGTAAACCTGAAGAGGCTTTGAAGGCATCGGAGTCGCCAAAAATGGTGGAGTACCCACCCTTGATTCTAACTCGTGCTGCAGCACTATGTGACCTCGGAAGATGGGAAGATGCAATTATCGAGGTAAGGAAGGTCTTTGCAATTGCAAAGAAACATTCGTCTTGGGGATACGTGAACATTCAAGCCTCACCGCTCCTTAATCGGATCAAGGCAATAAGACCGGACCTATTTTGATTGGAATTCAGATTTCTATGAAGACCGGTGAATCTGGCAGATTTCTGAGCTCGACCAATCAGTTTCAAAACTATTGACACGCAGAGGTGCTTCTTCTCCCCCCAGATGACCTTAATCATTGACAGTCCAGCATCAAGAAATTGCCTCGATTCAGCCCACCCACCTCCCATGCATAATTTATCCTACCGATATTGTTTTACAATTTAATTCCTATCAATCTTGGCTTGTATCTTGCTTCATGAACCAGTCAGCTTGTGGATTCACTTTCTCACTTTGCTGGAGGCTGGTTACACGATGGCTGGTTTTGCTCGTCCGATCCGGAAAAGACACCTACGTTCTGAAACGAATTCCTCAGGCAGGAAAGATTCTGGTGCAAAGAACGGTACTTTACTGAGGCTTGTCCCGTCGAGGAGATCCAAGATAGATGACGAGAGGAAGTCTTGGTCTGTCTGCTCACATTTGTCCCATCCTGAGAGTTTGCTGGACTATTACATGGGTTCTGGTTCCATCATGGTCCTGCTCGGTAAATGTTTCTGCCATGAGTGCTACGAGGTGGTTCTATCCCGAAGAGACCTCAAAGAGTTTATGGATTCATGCCAGCACATGACAGACCGGAGGTTTCAAGAGGACTTCATCGACCCTCTGTTCCAGATCAACAGGAAGGTCTTCAGGACAAAAAAGAACCTCACTGGTGAGGATGATAGTCAGTGGACATGGATAGGCTGCCCTCATGTTTCAAAGGAGGGCCAGCTTGAGAGTCTATACACAGGCTGCAGCCCTTTCTTCTTTTACGAGGGTTTCGTTACCTGCAACGATTGCATCGAGGTCGTTCCAACAGCCAGCCTATATCTGCAGACCCTGTTGGAATGTGAAGCCATGACGGATGACCAGCTGCAGGACAGGGTTATCGGTCAACTTTATCCGATCAATCGCACGACCATGGACGCTGTCAGGCATTACAAGAGGTAGGGTCTTCTTCCGGAGTCTGCTGGAGACTGGTCCTGACCTTGTTGAATGTGAATTAGTCTCAGTTAATCCTGGGGAGGAAAAATAAGCCGACAATCATGTGGCCTTTGAATCGGTTTTCTTGGATCTCAGTGATATGCTCAACTCTGGCTCGGAAATTGCCGGATGGCCCCCTGTAATGCCTCGGCAAAATCAATCTGACGTTTAACTCCTGCCCGATCTCAATCGTTTTCATGAAACTGGAATCCGACTTCACAATGACACCGGCCCCCTTGTTGGACAAATCTCTGACCTTGAGCATATAAATGGGGGAGCCGGAGAATTTGATTTCAGCCATAGGGTTGGACAGATCCATCGATCTTGGTCCGTACCTTCTCTCTGGGGGCTGGCCTTTTTGTGTAGTTTCGTCTGGCATTTTTATGTCACACGTGCAGTGGCAAGGAAACAACCTACTGATTATATCGGCATTGTTTTGATTTTACTTGAGCAGCTTATCCTCCCTGCACTCAGCCAGTGACCTCTCCGTGGCCCTGACGGGCATTCTCGTGGGGGTTTTTCTGAATCCGTGACCTTGATCTGATCCAGTTGTCACTCGGGTGCACAGGGAATCGGGTCCGTTCCAACATGCATGATTTGCCTCATTGCACTGGCTTGTTGGTTCTGCTATGCTTGAACCTCACGTATTCGTTCCGTAACCCCACCCCATGGTGACCTATGGACCCCTGCATACAAGTTGCCATCGTTGATGACAGTGCAGCAGTACGAATGTCCTTGCGTTCCATGCTCAAACTTGATCCACGCTTGACCCTGGTAGCTGAAGCAGAGAATGGTTCTGCAGCCATTGCAATGGTAGAGGAGCATCGACCAGATGTTGTTCTGATGGACATCACCATGCCTGTCCTCGACGGGATCGAAGCAACCCGGATCATCACATCCAAGTTCCCCGGCATCCGGGTTATTGTTCTCACGGCACAATCAGTCGGCAGCTGTACAGCTGATATGGCATTAAAAGCCGGTGCGTGTCATTTGTTGACCAAGGGCTGCTCAGTAGAAGAAATTCTCGACACAATCACAGACGGCTTCTCCGGAATTAAGGATGCTAAAGATGAGTTGATTCCCTGATCAAAGCNAGCTCCCCTACTCCTCGCTCTCACCTTTCTGTTCTCAACCGACATTCCCGTATACAACCCCTCAATCAGTCTTGCTCCTGCTACAGAGCCTCTGGTGAAGCCACAGGGGTGTTTCCGTGGGTGGAATTCTAAGTCAGTGTTGTAGACTCCCGGAGGTTGCTGGAAGCTGGTCCGTAGCGATCTGGTCCATATGATTTGATGTCAACGGTTTTGTTTAGCACCAGACCGGCAAGGTACTTAGTGGACTGTTGACCGAATGGTTGCCCGGGTTCATATTTTTTGTGGGAAACCTCTGGGGCATCGATGCCGACGAGGCGAATGGTAAGTTTGGTAGTGCAATCTGAGAACGACGCTGAAAAACACAGGTTTTCTATTGACAAAAATATCAATAACGGATCACTTATGGACCCAGTGTCACAGTTTCTTGCCGCCAGCTGTCTCAACTTTCTTCCGCCCTCCACATACAGCCTCTTGCAATATCTAATATATCAACGGGTTGTTGCCCAAAGCATTTTTTCTCATCCAATTGACAGACGGCGTTTTCCTGTGAGAACGCGGCGTGTCTTCGTCCAACAGTAATATTGGATTTAGATCACCGTCCGATGTGTGCAAATTTGGATCGTTTCTCTCTTCTGTATTCCCTATCGATAAATTATACCCTCTTCAATATTTTTTATCGTCAAATTGTAATTATTTAATATTCATGATAATATTGATACTATATGGCAAGATAGGTCAAACCATATTTAAAGAAGGATGGGCGGAATGTCCTGGAAGACCTGCATTGAACAATTGATTGGAAGTATACCATTCCCCACCTTGGTATTTGACGATAGCATCAAGGTGATTTTCAGCAATGCCATTGAATTCCAAGTGTGCAACAAAACTCTGCTGCCAATTCCGGGACAATCGCTTTTCGATCTATTCCCGATCGAAAAGGCAAGCTTGCTCCATGAAGCCTTCTTGAATGCGGTGGAATCGAAGAAACCCTACACCCATTCCATGAGCCTGATGCCCTCTGATAAATCTGCTGAGCTAACGTTAGAAATGATACCGGTTTTCAACATTGACAATATGACCTGGAACCTGATTTTCGTAGTTAAGGAACAATCCACTTCGGAATTCAAGACCGGGATGAAGAAACCTGCTACGGCGCATGTCAGTCAGGCAATGAGGGGCAACACACGCAGAGCGGGCGAGGTCGAGGAAGCCAAAGCGGCGTTAAAGTTTCTATTGAGGGAGGGAGTTGCAGAACTGGGCGCATTAAAAAAAGAGATGTACAATAGGTTTGCGAACCAAATCCTTCCGCTCGTTGAATCCTTGAAAAGTACTAAACTAAGCGCAGAACAGCGGTCTTATGCTGAACTGCTGGAGGCCAACACGACAAAATTGATGGAACCTTTCATCCGCAGAATCTCTGACCCGATTTACAAACTTTCACAAAAGGAAGCTAAAATTGCAATTTTAGTGAAAGAAGGAAAAACCAATAAAGAAATTGCCACAATGCTGAAGCTTTCCAAAAGCACGATACTGACGCATCGCCATCATGTGCGTGTGAAGCTCGGCTTGAGAAAACAGAAACTAAATCTGCGATCTTACCTCAGTTCCCTTGGGCAGCAACCAAGCCCTTTTACGAAATCGTCCCCAGAGAAGGATGCGGAAATTTTCTCTCATTCTCCAGATGATAATTAACTGAATATAACCAAGGACTCTACGCTCATTGGTACCGAAATAACCCCAATGCCACTTCGGTCCGCCGCTTGATCGCAGCCAGCACCCTTTCCGACTTCGGCAGAAACACATGTGCCAGTTTGTCTAAAAATTCCCCCTTTCCAGCCTTCTCCATCATCATCGCTACGCCGCTCAGGCCTGCACCGCAATTATCGCCGCCGCGTCATAAAAAACCGGCAGAGTGAAGGAGCCAATGGGGTCGCAATCATTCAGCCTTTTTTGACTCCTCTTCTCCCATTCGGAAATCTCCGCTCGCATCAAATAAATGATATCGGTGTAATCGACAGTCTGAAACAGGTCTTTCCATTGGGATTTTTCGACCGGCAGGGCAATTTCAGGAAAAACCGAAAAAAGGATTTTGCTGGCCGCAGTCAGCCCCAGTGTATTTACTCCCAGGCACAAGGGCAAGAGCCGTTTGAACATTTTCCAGAGATTGCCAGCAATCCTATCCATAATCGGTTCACACATTTCGACCAGTATCCGTGAGCGGTTTTGAACACCTGCGTCGAGCAGCTGGCTCTTCAGTTCCACAATCGTTTTTCCGATTGCATCCCAGACCCTGTCCAGCATCGCCTCCGGATCATGAATTTCTCCACGAAATATTCGGACCCCTTGAAATGGCCCACGCCGGGTCATTTTGGAAGAAACCAGCAAACGGACTGCATTTCTGGAGAATACGCCGAAATCGATTAAATTTTCGGTGCCTTTAGTGATTTCCTGGATGGCTTGGGAATAATGTCGTTCCCTCATAGCCACGCAATACGAAATGTAAATTGAAGAGTGGGGCTTCCCAGAGGGTTCAAACAGAACTTTCATCGGAAATAGGCATTTCGCCCAGCGGGCGTGGCCGAAAGTTGCAGAAACTAATCAAATGCGAACCCGACACTTCTATGACCTTGTTTCAGGGTGTCTCTCTACCATCTCACTTAAAAGGATAGCAGGGGATACACCGTTAAGACTGTCAATTACAGTGAGCAAACAACAAAGAGCATTAGAGAATTGTGATGCTTTTTGAAAAAACTTCTAACATCGTTTTTGGAATCAAATTGAACGAACTACGGTTTATCCTGATATTTTCCAAAACGACATTGGACCAAATGGTATTTTGGATATTAGATTCACATAAGTTAGCTTCTTTCAGATTGGCACTATTGAAACTAGTTCCTGAAAGGTTTGCGCTCTGGAAATCGCAATAAGACAATTCGGATAGATAGAAGTCTGCGTCGGTGAGTATTGCATATCGAAAATCTGTGTTTTTAACTTTGGCATTTCTAATCTTGGCTCGTTCCATTATCGACCATTGGAAATTACAATCGTCCACGTTCGAACCGTCAAGGCAGATTTCAGAAAGGTTCAAGCGTGAAAAGTCAGATTGCTTTAAATCCATGTTTTGCAGGTAGCCCCTGACTCCATCCTTGCCACCTGATTTGAGCCACTGCGAGTGGCTTTCAATTATTGAAATTATTTCATTCCTGTACACAAAAACCTCGCTTCACGCCAAAATGGTCAACATGTATACGATAGTGAGTCGTTGTAGTATCTATTTGGAATTTTATGAAATTCTAAAAAACCAACATGGAGAAAATATTAGTTCCGCCTTGGTCAGCCAGAATTGGCTTAATTCCAGGTGATTTAATCATAATTTGGCTATAAAATTGAGTACTTAAACTCAAACTCAACGTCTCGATACGATACTAATATTCAAGTATTATCTACCAATAAAACCTTCCTGTCAAATGACATTAACATTGGACAGCAATTCTCGCCGAACTGTTTTTTGACCAGACAGCGATGGCGTGCGGGTATGCAAGGTGGTGGTTAAGCCTGGATAAGGCGTTGCTGCTTTTTCGGCTCATCGATTTAACACTGAGGCTTGGGGCTTTTCGGGGATGGGGGCCAACAACTCGGTTTTGTACGAGATTGCGGAATATGGGAAGCCTTGGTGGATTCAGTGGGGTTAACGCCTTCAACCGGCTAAGGGGCTCTGATCTCGGGCGGGTCGACTACAAAACGCAACAGATGCTCGAAGCCAGTATAAACCAGCATCCGGATACGCAGACAATCTCTTGATGTGCACCAAAAATACAACTCAAGAAATCCATATTAGCGCTGATAATAGTTAAGGGAAATTATTCTACCACCGGAGAACCTCAGAATGATCAATGAAATTTGCAATCTGCGCCACCAGGCCGATGAAATCAAAACCGAAAATTTCAGGCTGCGGCAGCAACAACAACAAGAGAATTCCCGGCAAATAAATAATGAAGCAGCGCTGCGTCAAAGCGATGAGAAATTTCGGTTGGCATTCCACACAAGCCCAGACTCGATAAATTTCAACAGGCTGTCGGACGGTATATATATTGATATCAACGAGGGTTTTACAAAATTAACTGGCTACACCCGAGAAGACGCCATCGGAAAAAGTTCCATTGACCTTAACATCTGGTATGACCCGAAGGATAGGCAACGATTAGTCAAATTTCTGCAGAGCGAGGGGTACGTTGAAAATTTAGAGGCCAGTTTTCGGCGAAAAAATGGCCAAATCGGCGTTGGGCTTATGTCCGCTCGCGTTTTGCGCTTAAATCAAGAAGACGTTATTCTTTCCATTACCCGCGACATTACTGAGCGCAAGCAAGTGGAGGATGAGCTACGCGAGAGTGAGAATAAATACAGCCAACTCGTTGAGTCTTTGACAGACGCAATTCTTGTCTGGTCCGGTGAGCACATAATTTACGCCAATCCGACTGCACTCAAGCTATTCAGGGCGAACCAAGCAGGAGACTTAATTGGAAAACGTTATTTAGATTTTGTTCATCCCGATGACAGACTTGAATCAGTTGAGAGAATAAAAAAGAGTAAAAATGAAAATTGGATTGCTCCTCACCGTGAACACCGAATGATAACAGCGGATGGGCAGGTGATACATGTGGAGTCCACCGGTGTGCCTATCCAGTGTCAGGGGCAAATTCAACATTTCGGAATTTTCAGCGACATCACCGAGCGAAAGCAGGTAGAAGAAAAACTAAGAGAAACTGAAAATAAATACAGAGATCTTGCTGATTCACTTCCTCAGGTAATATTTGAGGTCGATCTGAATGGCACTCTAACCTATATCAACCACAACGCTTATGTCCTATTCGGGTACACTCAGGAAGAGATAGCAAAAGGCTTTAACGTGCTGGAAGCATTTATTCCAGAGGATAAAGAGCGGGTTGCCCTCGATATCATGCTCAATATTCAAGGTCAAAAGTTAGGCAGACAAGAATATACCGCAGTTAGAAAAGATGGGACCAGATTCCCCGTCAGTGTTCACGCCAATCGAGTTCTGAGAGGGCAAACAGCAACAGGCGTCAGGGGTATCCTAATTGACCTAACGGCAACAAAACTGGCCGAGGAGGAAAAAAAGAGACTTGAAATTCAGCTTCAGCAAGCTCAGAAAATGGAAGCTATAGGAGCTTTGGCTGGCGGCATAGCCCACGATTTCAATAATATTCTTTCGGCAATAATTGGATATACCGAGCTTGCCATGCTTAATGAAGGTGCAGAACACTGCACTGCTGAACTCAAAGAAGCTTTGATAGCTGCAAATCGGGCAAAAGATCTTGTTAAACAGATTCTTGCGTTCAGCAGACAGACCGATGAAGATCGAATGCCTGTAAGGGTAGCGCTGGTCGCGAAGGAGGCTGTAAAATTTCTCCGAGCGACCATACCGGCAACGATTGAAATCAAAACCCGCCTTGATGAAAAGTCTGGGGCTGTCTTAGCAAATTCAGTTGAACTCCACCAGATCATCATGAATCTTTGCACGAATGCCCAACATGCAATCGGTGAGCAGGCCGGTATTTTGGAAGTTGAAGTGAAAAATGCCGAAATCGACCTCGCTCAGAAAAATGCCGTAATTGACTTGGAGATAGGGTCATATGTTAAACTTTCGGTTAGGGATACCGGATATGGAATGGGCGCTGATACAATAAAAAGAATTTTTGATCCGTATTTTACAACGAAGGAAATAGGAGTAGGCACGGGCTTGGGCCTCGCGGTTGTTCATGGGATTGTCAAGAAGTGTGGCGGCGCAATTAGGGTTGAAAGCGAGTTAGGAAAGGGAACAACTTTTCATATTTATCTGCCCAAAGCCGATATGACTGCGTCAATTAAAGCAGAGCAGCCCAAAACAATAGAGGGAGGCTCTGAGCGAATCCTGTTTGTGGATGACGAAAAAATGTTGGTAGATATCGGACAACAAGCGCTTCAACGTTTAGGGTACGATGTCGTTTCTCGAACAAGCCCGATAGAGGCGCTTGAATTGTTCAAAGCCAAGCCCGATTTTTTCGATCTCGTGATCACTGACAAGACTATGCCTGGCATAACAGGAGATGTGCTTGCGAAAGAATTGATGAGCATAAGGCCCAACCTTCCGGTTATTATCTGCACCGGCTATAGCCAGACGATAGACCATGAGCGAGCTAAGCAAATAGGTATCAAGGCTTTTGTTATGAAGCCCATTCTGATAAATGAGATTGCAGCTGCAGTCAGGAAGGTTCTGGATAACGAATAGTCCTGATTTCAGGTTCGGAAGGCAGGAAATGATTAATTCCCCCCTCGCCCCAGACGGACTGAGATAAAGCAGCATCTTCCTCCACCGCCACCGCCACTGCTACCCGCGCTGCCGCCACCCGATCCGCCGTTATTACTTGAGCCTCCACCCCCACTCGCGCTTTGATCAGCGAGGCCGGAGTCGGGATTCACCGACATTACCGAACGCATAAAAGCCGAGGAAGAGCATGCAAAACTTGAAGACCAAAACCGGCAGCTTCAAAATGCTGAAAGTCTGGGCTGTTTGGCTGGGGCCATCCCCTACCTACCTAAAGTTTTTCCAATTTTACCCGATAATATTAAGTACGGTCTCAGGGGATTCTTTATGGAAATTTGGTTGGCTAAATCCATTTTTCTTGGCGCTGTCATATTAGCAGCTGTCGTAAATTTCAGAATAGCATTGAATTTAATAAGGCGTAAATTCATGTGATATTAAACGGTTGTCATGCATCCTAAGATCTATCTTTCAAACAAAGAAGGATTTACCCTCATCAAAATTATGGCCTCTTTGGTCATTATTGGGGTTTTGGCCTTGGTGGGGAGGTGTCAAAACGTTTGTCATGAAGCCAATGTTGATAAATGAGATTGCTGCGGCAATCAGGAGGGTTCTGGACTGAGATGAAAGATACACAGGTCATAAATTCGATAGCAGGCAAGATTGAAAACTTGCCGACGCTTCCTGGTATTGCCATAAAACTGCTGCAGGCTGTCCAAAAAGAAGAGCCGAACATCAGCGAAATTGGTGAGATCCTTTCTAAGGATGTCGCTCTTACCGCCAAAATTTTAAAACTTGTAAACTCATCTTTTTACAGTTTGTCCTCAAGAATCACCACGGTTGACCACGCCATTAAGCTACTGGGGCTCAATACCGTTAAGAACTTGGCATTGGGCTTCAGCCTCATCACCGGCTTCCAGAAAAAAGGGGTCAAGGCGATAGATTACAGCCGGTTCTGGAAAGATTCTCTTGTGGGTGCCATCGCAGCGCGACTCTTGGCTAAGAAAATTCAGCCAGCTCTATGCGACGATGCGTTTTTTATGGGGCTTCTGGAGAACATCGGGTCGTTAGCTTTGGCCTGTTGCCTGCCAGAACAATACAGCGTGGTTCTATCCGAGGCAACAAAAGATGGCGGGAAATGGCATCAGGCAGAAAACCAGTTTCTTGGTTTCAACCATATGGAGGTTGGCGAGTACCTGACAAAGTCGTGGGGACTCCCTGAAAGCTTTTATGTCCCGATCGGTTATCACCACTGTCCTCAGAAGATTTCCGGTAATAGTTTAGATTGCCAAATTCGCACCAAATTGCTCCACCTTTCTGCTCTATACATCGATATGTTTAATGCGCCTGATATGATCCTGCCTCTTGGAGCCATTGACCATTTTATCAAAGAGTATGGTTTTAAAGATAAATTTGACCCCGCTGTCCTTGGAAAAGAGGTTCTTGTTCAAGCGCAGGATGTATTACCAATTTTTGATATCCAATTTAAGGATGATAGAGATTATGCGGATCTGCTTGATAAAGCCAAGGCCGAGATGGCCAAGTTGTCTGTTGAATTGATAAACGAGCTTCTTGAAAAAAATAAAGAGATCGAATTTCTCCGTGAACAGACGACTGTAGACAGCATGACTTCTATTCACAACTACAAAGGATTTTGTGAATTTTTAAGCCAAGAGTTGAGCCGAGCTAAAAGATACAAAAGGCCCTTATCCTTGATTTTTGCTGATATTGATCATTTCAAATTGGTTAATGACACTTTCGGACATCTTGCGGGTGATTGTGCTTTAAAGGCTGTAGCTACCTGCCTTAAGAATGGGCTGAGGGAGGCAGACTATCTTGCTCGATATGGTGGCGAAGAGTTTGCCATAATCCTCCCAGAATCCAA
>WSSedA2C3DRAFT_1000103_pt1 | contig 10801 bp, 13 predicted proteins | sample WetSurSA2Cattail_FD_9486 | JGI IMG/M metagenome (IMG submission 9486) | reverse complement strand
TGGTTGGTGTATTTGTTGTGCCGTCTTTTATAATTTTTAGGGTGTGGTTTGCAACATCCCCTGTTTTACCAGCATTAGCACTAGTATCCCATGCTGTATATAAAACTGTAAGTGCTTGGTTTTTTATAGCCATAGTATTTCTCCTTTATCTATAAGTTACTAATTGTCTTTAAATAAATACTTAATTAGGTGTATTATGTATTTATTATAATTCTACACAATAAAATGGAGTAAATATGGCAATTACAACAATAAAATTATCTGGTGGTACTGTACTCAATCAAAAAATAGTTAGAGATGCCTATGGTGTTTTTTATTTTCCAGATTATAATTTTTCTAGCAAAATATTTTACGTCTATAAATCAATAGATGGTAGTTCTTGGACAAATGTTAATACTGGGCTTTCTTGTTATGCGTACCCTACAATGTGTGTTGACAGCACCAGTGAACTTCATGCGGTATGGCATTCTGCCTCACCCTATAATATACAATATAGTAAAACAATAAATGGTGTTTGGCAAACACCTATTAATCTAACAAATAATGAACCACAAGTAAATATGGGGGCTGTTATTGCTGTAGACGGTTTAGATAACCTTCATGTAGTGTTTGCAAGAAAGGTTGGTACACCCCTTTATTCATATCCTACAGTTGTAAGTTATATGAAATATACAGCATCCACACAATCCTGGGGTGCTTATGTTGATATAACCCCAGTTGCTATGGGAGCTGCTGGTTATCATTCACCAAGATTTGCTATAGATTCTAATAATGATGTTCACGTTGTTTGGTTAGGAACTAATGTGCCATCTGATGTCCCACCCTGGGGGTATATTGAGTGTTTTTATAGAAAATATACAGGTGGTATCTGGCAATCCATTGTAAATTTATCAAACGATAATGGTCATAATGCCACTTCTCCTGATATAGCTATTGATGGTAATGGTTATGTACATACTGTATGGTATGAAATAGACTCCACACCTAGTTTGAGGTATAAAACATACACAACTTCATGGCAAACAACAGAGGTAGTATCTGGTTCGGCTGGGTATACTATAACATCTGCTGGAATTTCTTCCGATGTTGATGGAACAGTTCATGCCGTATGGACTTCTCCAAGTTCAACAAGCCCTACATATAAACAAGTTCAATATAATAAACGTACAACTTCTTGGCAAACAAAACAAGAAATAACAAGTTCTTCTGTTGATAATAAATCTGCTTGTTTAATGGGGAGTCTTTACCCCGTAGTAAATAGTGCTAAACCGTGTTTCCCTACAACAGGTGCTATTATTACGTGGCAAGAATCTTCAACCTATAACACAAAGATGTACATGACATCTGATATAGCACTTTCTAGTGTGTTACCTCATTATACTATTGTGGCATCAGCTGGATCTGGAGGTACAATAACCAACACTGGTGATAATTTTATACGTGAACACGGAAACATATCATTTTCAATAAGCCCAAACTCTAATTATTCTATTTCAGATGTCTTAGTTGATAGTGGTTCTGTAGGTGCTGTGAACAATTACAATTTTACAGATGTAACAGGGAACCACACAATTAGTGCTGTTTTCGCACAAATAAACCCTGTTATTACAGTAACAACCAGTGGAACTGGAAGTGGAAGTATTGTACCAGGAACGCTAATAGTTACCAAAGGAAACAATCAACAATTTGACATATCAGCTACTCAAGGAAGCGTCATAACAAATGTTTATGTGGATACCGTAGCTCAAGGGGCAATATCTCAGTATACATTTACTAACGTTCAAGTGAACCATACTTTAGAAGTTACTTTCACAAGAAACACCTTTAATATTACCTCTACAGCAAATAGCGGAGGTACAATAACACCGAATGGTTCTAACCAGTATAATGCCAACTCATCTCAGAACTTTGATACAAAACCAACTGCTGGAAACTCGTTCAGTGTAGTAGTAGATGATTCTTCTGTGGGGTCTGCTGCAAACTACAACTTCTCTAACATAATAGCAAACCACACAATTACATCATCCTTTGCAACAGTAGGCACAAGCTATCAAATAGCAACAAATATTTATAATTTAGGATCTAAAGGAGATTCCACAAGGGCTATTGCCAGAACATCAAACGGAGATCTTCACGTTGTATATTCAAAGTACGTGTCTAATTCCGCATATTCAAGTGTCTATTATGCAAAATCAACAGACGGAGGTGGAACGTGGACAGGTGAAACAAACATATCAGGATATACAACAAATTCCTGGTTCCAATTAGGTCCATCTATTGCTGTTGATTCTGCTGATAACCTTCATGTTGCTTGGCAAGGTCTTTGTACTGGGTATACTTCCGTTACAGAAATTCAATACAAGAAATATACAGCTGGTGTTGGATGGGGATCTGTTGTGGTTATAACTACTGGTATGGCATATAATATGTATAACCCAATCGTTTTAGTTGATGGTAGTGATATTATATCTTTGGTTTACTTAGGAAAACAATTAACAGGAACAGGACTTTATTGTAGTCGTTATTCTGGAGGTTCTTGGCAAGCTAGGGAAACAGTTGGAACAAATATTGCGGATCAGTCATACCCAGTTTGCGGTGTGGTTGACACTAATGGATATTTACATGTTGTTTGGTCACAAACAACAAACCTATATTATCAAGTAAGAACAACTTCTTGGCAAACAAAAGAAACAGCAGCCACTTCCATAGTTAACACATCTAAATATGGTATTGCTCTCGATATGAATAATATTCCTCACATTGTTTACGGAACAACATCAGCCGTACAGTATAAAAATAGAATAGGTGGTTCTTGGCAAACAGCAGAAAGAGTAAGTTCCACATACGATACGGATACTGAAGCTTATCCATCAATATCTATAGATTCAATGAATAGAATTTATATTGCTTGGTACGGTAGCACAGATAAAAGAGTTCGTTTTAGAAAGAAAAACACAGCTGGTTGGAGTGATATAGCGGAAATGTTTTACGCCACAACAGCAGCTAACCCTGGGATAGAATTATTACACGCAACATACCCAATTATTAGTGGGGAAAGAAAAAACACACCAAGAAAAGGTGCTGTAGGTTTATTCTATGATACTAGTGCCTCACCTTATACAGTTAATATCTTTAAGACATCTGATTTATTATTTGGTGTTCCTGGGTATACCTTAACACCTTCTTCTGGATCTAATGGAAGTATTTCTCCAAACGTACCAACAGATGTTAATAGTGGTGGTAGCCAGATATTTAATTTTTATCCTGCTACTAATTATTTAGTCGCTGATGTTTTAGTGGATGGTTCTTCTATTGGACACCCATCCAGTTATGAATTTACTAATGTAACAGCAAACCATACAATTAGTGTTTCTTTTGCTTTCGACCCAGAAATTATAGCATCAGCAGGACCACATGGTACTATTGATCCTACTGGAACAACTCAACACCTTTACGGTGCCAATCAACTTTTTACTTTCTATCCAGATACTGGATATGCAGTAGAAGATGTATTAGTTGATAGTGTTTCTGTTGGTCATCCTGCTAACTATCAATTTAATAACATAGTAGTTGCTCACACTATTAGTGTTTCTTTTGTTTTACAAACATTTGTTATAACAACCATTGTAGGAAACGGTGGATATATCTCTGACTCTAACCCAGCTGTACCTTATGGAACAAATAAAACCATATACATAACAGCAAACCCTGGATATGCAATATCAGATGCTATTGTTGATAGCAGTTCTGTTGGTATTGTTAATAGTTATGAATTTACTAATGTAACAGCAACACACACATTTGAAGTTACATTCTCTCAAACAAGTACAGGGGGAACACCACTATCACTTTTCAACAAAACATTAGGTGTTTAATTGCAGAACAACTTTCTGTAGGATACATTCATGGTTTTTATTGCAGGGTCTTTCAGAAAAATCATCTCCATCATAAATTTGTAACGATATGTCAAAGGGACACTTTGTCATTTTTCCATCTGGAAATATATTTAAAAATCTACATGTTTTATAATGTGTTGATTTTTCTGTTTCTATAACGCCACGTCTGGCAATATGAAACCTTTTAATTTTACCTTCATACCAAGTAATTAAATTTTGTACAACATTAAAATATTCTTCATTTGATAGTGTATCCTCTGTATCTTTCCAAAAAGATCCTGTTTCTGCAATATCTCTTATACTAGATATGTAAAAATCTTCACAATTAAAGTTTTCTTCTGCATATCTTATAGCTCTCCACAAACCATCAACATTGTTTCTTCTTAACATAAAAACAATTGTTACTGGTAATTTAGTTTTTATTTTGTTTAACTTTTTTTCCCATCGATTTACCCCCAAAACACCAATCCTAAGTTTAATCTGATAGTGACGTAGCAGTTCCTCATCAAACCAATTTAAATTATATCCATTTGTATATACTGTAGTTTTTAACCTATTATGTTTATTTATTAACAATAATGTGGGGAAACAGCTATGCATAGTGGGTTCACCCCCCAAAAGAATAACCTTATTAACACTTTTACCATATTGTTTTATGATGTTAGAGTATTGGTTACAGGAAATCTCACCCCCCTTATCGAGATTGTGAGCATAAAAACACCCCTTACAGCGTAAATTGCACTTATTAGTTATAAATATTTGGAGTGTTTTTTCTGGTTTGGTTTCTAGTTCTTCCCATCTGTTTGCATTAAATTTAAGATCAAAAGTCTTCAAAGTCAAAATCATCCTCTTGTTTTTTAAACCATTTTTTTGGTTTTCTAAAGTGCTTTCTCATTAAACGACAGATTCTATTTTCTATTGCTATAACAGGTAAAAAGGTTATAGTTTTCTTAAATGCCTCTGATATATTCTCCCCGCTTGGGGAATTTCCGCAGTAATAAAGTAATGTACCAAACATATTGGACCAAACCTTCTCCAGGAGTTCCTGTTCAATTGTTTTGGTTTTTGGGTTCATTTTAATCACCATTCTCATACTATGCATAATTACTATATTTTACCAGTAATTAAATATTTTGTCAAAGTTGTATTTATTATATGGAAAATGAATTTTTAAAACGATTACAAAACCTACATGAAGAATCAACAACACAGAATATTGTTTTAAAAGCGAAAACAATGATTGTACCCCCCCATAAAAGGGTATGGAACGGTGCTATAATTAATGTAGATCCCTATATGGCAATAAAAAAGATAAAACATAAAGGTAATTTAAGGGTTGGCTCTGATGTACGACATAAACCAGCACATAGCAAACATATAACAAAAAGAATAGGGGATATTCTTTCTATTATTTCAAACCCAAATGTTAATAGAAAAGTAAAAGGTATGCTATTAAAAAATATAGAGGTTCACACATCACCTAAAGTTAAACATGCAGCAGTAAAATTTAAAAATGGAAAGTTGTTAATGGTACTGAATTCTAAGTATTTTAGAAAGAAGTAGCTCTATTATAACTGTTTTAAAAAAATAGTAACTAATTTGGAGTAAAAATGGAAAAAGATATATGTCCAGTATGTAAACTTCCAACCGTAATAGATAGAAACGGTAAAAAAATTTGTAGGAAATGTAAATTAGAAATTAAAGAGGACTAATGGCGATTTATTTACTTAGAGAAAATGCGTACCAAGATGCAAATAAGAAAGCGTTGTATGTTTATAACCCAACTGCTTTCGTAAATTCCTATGCGTACAACACTACATGCCCAAACATCTCAAATTTAGTAAATGAAAATAGATTTAGAGGTATTGCTGAGTACCAACAGTACATTTATGTACTTGATGGTTATCATTCTAGTTATTTGGTTAGATTTATCAAAATATCTAAAGCAGATTATAGTTTTGTTTCTCAAAAATGTGGTTTGTTTCAAAACTGGGAGTATATACCTGATGGTAGGGGTGGTGGTTACTATGATTGGGTAGCACATTGGAACATTCAATGTGGTGGAAACGATATTGCATTAGAACAAATGCGTGGATTAGCTATTTTTGGAAACACACTGGTTGCTATTGGTTATGTATACCAGGCTGGTTATACTGCTAATAGAGGCATTATACAATTAGATACATCCTTTAATTGTCTTGGATTTAAGAATTTTACAACAATATCTATGACTGGTAATGTTGAGGTGTGGAACGGTACTATTATAATTCCTGGTACTGGACCCGTTGATTGGGGTGTTACAACAGCAACAAGCATCAACGGAACGTGGACAAGCAGAAATGTAAATGCTACATGGAGAATTACCTATATAGCAACAAAAAACAACACTGGTAAAATATATTGTGCTATTTTTGATGGTACAAAATTTGGTTTGGCTATTTTGGATCCTATAACATGGACTTTTAGTGTTATGAACACAGCTACTTTTACAACAGGGGGTCAACTCAGTGGAAGCACTATTTCCGCAATTTCTGTTTCAGATAATTTTTTATATGTAGTTACTGCTGGTAGAATTGTAAAATTTAACAAACACACGCTTGCTCTTGAAGAACTATTAACAACAATTAATGCTGGAACAGTTTCTTCAATGGGTATTAATATTCAAGACACCCCAGTACCATCCAACGCACCTTTCTCAGAATTACTATTAAACGAATCATTAGAACAAACATCATCTGGTACAAAGTCTGCTATAGAAGAATATAATAATGAGTTATATGTTGTCAATACACCTGGTAATCATTATTTAGAATGTGTTATTGTTGGGGATACAATAACTCGTACAGTTATTTATAACACACCAGTAGGTTTCCGTATATTCGATGCTAATATTGTAAAAGATGCTAACGGAAATATGTTTGTGATAGTAACAGAATCAAATAATACAACATCTTCTAGAATATTATTATTTTCATACACACAATCAACACAAACATGGTCTGGACCTCAATATATAAGTAATGAAACTTTAACAGACGGGTGGCATTATGGTGCTTTTATTACAACAGATTCTAATGGAAATCTTTATGTAGTTTGGTATAGAGACGGGGCACCTGATTATAATGGTGAAATTTGGTTTAGTAAATATACAACATCGTGGTCAACACCAGAATTATTAACAGATCCTAATAAAAGTTGCTGGAATCCTATTTGTATTATTGATGCAGATGGTTATTTAAATGTATTTTTTTCTGATTATGACGAAGCAAATAACGTAGAGAGAATAGCAACAATAAAATATACAACCTCATGGTCAGATATAGTATACTTAACCCCAGATACAGAAAGAAATGAATACCCTGGTGTGGTTATGACACCAGATGGAAATCTACATGTAACATATGAAATGTATAGTGAAAGCTGGGATTTAGTATCTATTGGATATGTAGAAAGAATTAATGGTGTTTGGCAAACATCAACTACAGCCATGAATAGCCCAGAACCCAATACATATAATTATGTGGGTATAGGTCAAAAGGATGGTGTTATCTTTCTTATGTGGGGGGAAACTGAGTATATGGACCCTGGTTATGAGGTTAGAGTAATGGGTGCAGATATGACGGAAGATGGATGGGGAGTACCTTATGTGATGTTAACAGAAACTACAGTAAATTACCCCTACATATCTGTTTCTTTTAGTGAAGTGGAAAGAAGTGCTTCTTTAGTATATGGGGAAGGTGATTATCCAACACCAACATATAGCACTAACATAATACTTACATATGAAAACGGTGGATCAGGAAGTATTTCTGTTCCTTTTGCACTATTACAAAATATGGTTAAAGGTATTTAAGGAGATTATATGGAAACAATGTGTAATAAATGCAATCTTCCTAAGAAAGAAATTGATGGTGTTCTTGTTTGCGTAAGGTGTAGAGCTAACGCCATATTACAAACTTTATCACATCATTATGTAAAAGATAGTGGCATAACAATAATTAAAAAATAAGTTCCTTTCTGTCTATATATGCCATAAGTCTTTCCAAAATTTCAAAATCTTCTGGGTAAGGTATTGAGTACGCACTTGTTATTATGTGTATTTTCTTACCCATTTTTGCTACAATTTTATTATGAATGTCTGTTCTAAGTCCTTCAAGCCAAACTCCACCATAATATCGCTTTATTATAATAAATTCTTCTCTATTTTTATGTTTTATATCTGCCACAAGTAGTCCTAATAATATTTTGTTCTATTTCTTGAAATATACCATAAAAAGTATTGAATGCAAAATTTAAAGAAAAAAAACAACTTGGTTTAATAGAAACAGCATACTTATTAACTAATTCAGACATATAAGACTGAAAACTGAACACAATTTGTCCATTAGTAAGAATAAGTGTTTCTGCTTTTCTTTTTTTTATTTTCTTTTTACGCACTAAAAACTTAAAAACTAAGTTCCCATTTTGGTTTTTCAAACCGTTCACATATAAAGGAAGCATTAGTTAGATCCCCCTTATCGTTAGCGTAACCCTCATGTTCAATCTCAACAACCAATCCCGCTACTTTATCCCTATTATCATAAAACCACTTTCTCTGAGCATCTGAGAAGCCCGTACCAATCTCTGCTTCCCCTATTGGTGTCTTGACAACAAGATTACCCATTTTAAGTTCATTTTTCTTACCCTTCTTACCTGTTTCTATTCTAATAATAGGTAAGTCAGAAGTCCACCTTAACTTAAAAGCCAACCAATCATCAGTTCTACTATGTTTATAAAGAGCTGCCAGTTTCTTTATCATAACACCTTCAAAACCCTGTTCATTTACAAAATAGTCAAATATAACCTCAAATTCCCTCAAAGAATTTACAACAATATAAGGTGTCATTTTTATTTTGAAAGGTGCTATGCTGTCAAGTGTTTTTACTATCTTTTCCAGATAAAGTTTTCTCTCTTTTAAAGTAAAAACATTCTGAGGAAATACAATATCAAAAACCCAAAAAACCAATTTGTCAAGTAATAAATTGTTTACTCGTTTTGTTTTAACAATACTCATGGTTTTCAATCTTCTGGTATTATGATGAAGTAACTTACCTTTTGCATCATAATACAGAGAATCAAACTCACCATCAATCGTTATATTTGCTTTCTTTAGAAAATTAACTAATTTTTCTATTTTAGTAGGATCGAAACCCCATTTATTTCCATATCTTGAATATACACCATCAGCATTGATTTCTCCTCTTGCACCATTGATTTTTGGTTCTACAATGTGAGATCCTTTACATAGGCGTTCATACCCTTCAATTTTCTTAATGTGGTAGGCTAATTGTACTTCTACAAAATTATTTATACCCATATGTTATAATACAATAAGTAAGGTTATTTTGTCAAGTATTTTTTATGGTATTTATTACAGATAGTATTTATCAAATAGGAGGACTATTATGGGAGAATTTTATAAAATGCTAACAAAAGATCAAGAACTTGAAGAGGGTGTTATTGTTAATCCATTAGACAGTTACGAAACTATTATAAGTGCTGTTAATCATGAATTAGAAGATAGTGATGAAATAGGTATTTTGATTGCTACAGAACAAGAAGAAATGTTAAAAGAATGTAGTGGGGAGAATCCTGTTGCAGAAGAAATGCCCGTTATGTACCCAATCCTTATAGCAACATTTCCATCATTTTGTTTGTTTGAATTAGGCGATGATACCTACAGAGTAAGTTATACGTATGATAATAGAACCAGACGTGTGAAATTAGGCACTCCAGAAGAAGTAACACTTGATATCAGCATAGCAGCAACACCTCCAGAAGAAGATTAATTAATACAAGGGTATGGTTGAAAGCTATACCCTTGTTGACTTTCTACTGTTATTAATTTAAAATAATGTATGTGGTTAAAAATTAATAACGAAACCTGTATAAATCTTGATCTAATAAAATATATTACTTTTTATGGTGTAAGCACATCTGGTAACTATAGAATACATATTGATGGTAAAGATTTTTATGTATCTAGATCAGAAGAGAACCAAATAAAACAATTTATGTTATCTGTTTCCTATTATCCAGTAACTTCCGTTGGAAATGCTTCACAAGATATTCATACAAAGATTGATGGTTTGTTTGCTGAAGTAACCAAACATATTCATGCAGAAATTATAAGTCAAAAACTTGCTATCGAAGCAGAATCTACACCATTAGCCCCCACACCAACCCCAACACCTTCTAATGGAATGCTAACACAAGATGTAAAATCTTTTTTAGGATCTTTATCTAAAGTACTAAATTTTATCGCTTCTTAAAAACTTTTATTTCTTTTATTCCCCTGACACAAGAATTTATTAAAACAAAACCCCTATAAGTAAATATCGATTCATAATTTCTATAAACAGAAGAAAACCACACATCATCTCTACGATTGACACTCCTGTACCAAATAGTATCAAGTAACACATTTGCTTTATAAGCCTTCTGTGTACACTCTATAATGAGTATTTTGCCGTTATTTTGTAATATACGTAGAAATTCATGTGCTAATCTGTTTAAGTCCTGTATGTGATGTAGTGCGTTACTACACCTTATTAAAGAAACAGAACTGTGTTCCACACCTTGTATTCTATAATCCGAAAGATCAAATATATGATCCAAACGCGGTGTATAAATATAATCACAAGATAAATAACCCTGTTTGGGATTATAACCACTAAGGAAATCAATCTTTACCATCAAGTACCTCTTGAAAAGATTTTGTTATTCTACCACTTGGTAAAATTATTGTATTTGGTAAATCCTCATAATCAGACGACCAAAAAACCCAAAATTCAAAACCAGTATCCAAGATTTTACAAACAGCATGAGATTTTTCCATGTCAAAATAATGGGGTTTATAAATATTA
>WSSedA2C3DRAFT_1000101_pt1 | contig 10922 bp, 23 predicted proteins | sample WetSurSA2Cattail_FD_9486 | JGI IMG/M metagenome (IMG submission 9486) | reverse complement strand
AGAACCATCTACATTGTTATTATTAGGTAGTGGTTTATCATCATTAATTATATTTAGAAAGAAACTGAGAAAGTAATATGGAAGAAAAAATGAAAATAGCAGTATTAGGTTTTGGTAGATCAGGGACCACATGGATTAGTGATATAATATCTAAAGTATCTGGAAGTCTAGTATTATTTGAACCATTTCATCCAAGTGTAACAGATAAATCTAAATATTATTCATATTCTAATGGTGACAAAAACAATGGAAATATGATATTATCATATTTAGATACAATAATTAATAAAGAAGTACAAAAAAAATGGTTGTTAAGAAATCATGTTCAAATAAAAATTGATGATGTAAAAGATTATTTTTTAGATTATATATGGAAAAACTGCGATATAATAGGGTTTAAAGATATACGTATGAATTTTATGATTGGACTATTGTGGTTGTATAGATATAAAATAGTTTATATTATAAGACATCCATATTCAGTAATATCATCTATATTAAAAAGAGAAAACTTTTGGGAGTTTGGATGGCCTAAAACATTAGAACTATTTATGAGTAAAAGAAATTATAATGGTAAAATTTATGATACTATACATGAAAATATTGCCCTTATGTGGTCATTGACTCAAGAAAATGTGTTACCTCTGATAAAAGCACTTGGTATACCGTTATTTTATTATGAGTATTTTTATGCCTATCCATTTGAGGCAACAAGAAATCTAATGGATTATTTAAAAATTAGTAATAATATACATCCAGCTCATATATTTACACCATCAATGACTACCATGAGAACATATCATGGTATATATGATTTAAATATTATTAAGGATAATTCTATATTTTGGGAAGACATACTAGATAAAAAAATGAAAAAAGAAATATATGATGTTGTTAGTATGTTTGATTTAAATAGATATTTAAAAAATATTTACTTTACTTAGAATGGTTTTTTTGGTAGTATTAGTTACTATGAAAAACCAATCACTTATAAAACTTGCAAAGAATGAGGCAGAGAAATCTGAGCATAAGTTTAGAGTAGGAGCAGTAATATTTGATGGAAAAAGAATAATTTCTAGAGGACACAACCATGCTAATGCATGGTCTTCGAAACTTCATCCTAGATTTAAAAAATGGAATACCTCAATACATGCTGAAGCAATGGCAATCCTAAATGCTAGGCGACGTCTTAAAGGAAAATCAATAGTTGTAGTAAGAATAAATCGTAATGGTGATTATATGTTGGCGTTGCCTTGTGAACATTGTATGAGTTATTTGCAATATGTTGGTATTAAGAATATAATGTATAGTATAAATGAAGAACCTTATTTTGAAGAAGTGGAATTATGAATTTAGAAATAGAAAAAAAATTGTAGTAATATTAATTAGTGGAACTGGTAAGATATTTGTATGTACAAAACTTCCAACAACATTTCCTATAGTAATGCCAGATGAGAGCATGTCTATGAAAATAGAAACTCAACAAGGATATGCTATTGAATATGTAAAGGAAAACTTTGGAATTGAACATGAAATTTTAGATGCTAAATATTATTGTGAAGGGGGATAAAATGACTAATATTAGAATAGATGAATACTGGACTGATAGAATTTCTAAAGATCTTTTTGATAAAGTTTTTAGAGATGATGAAGATTTTGTTAGACGTTATACTATGAATCCTCGTAAAGCAGAAGATGCTCTTATTCGAGCAGTATCTGAAGCCAAATATCCTATTCCTTTTGATTTGAGAATATCTTTAGCAAAATTCTATAGTGCACTAATGACTTCAGCAGCAGAAGATTATGATGGACCAAAAACTGCATAAAGAGAAAATATGCAAAAGGTAATAAAATAACATTTATACAAGTATACTTTGGATAAACTAAATGCAGCAAAAAAAGAAGAGAAAACCAAGAGGAATAAAGCAAGATGGAACAAAGTCTAGGGATATGTGTTCTCACTGTTTTTCTTTTAATTGTGATCCTATGATTATGTCAGAAAAGTTTAGAAACAAGATAAATAAAAGACTAAAAGAGGGATTTTGTGGGGCTTGTGGTCATAAACCATGTACGTGTAAATCAGAAAGGTAATAATATGAAAGATTTGTTGTTATCACTTATTAATATCACTATAGGGGTACTTGGAGTTGTATTTTTGTATGCAACAACCCATGAATCGACTTTGAGTAGTTGAGTAGAAATTTTAATAAAACTGGAGATGCAAAAGCATGATTTTTCGAAATTAAGAATAATTGTAAATATTTGGCAAAGAAAATGGGGATTCTTTAGTTATAAAAGATGGTAATGATACTTACTATATTGAAAATATTGATAATTATAAGGTGAAAAAATAATATGAAAAATAAATGCTTTTCTTGTAAATANGAACCAGANTGGGATAGTGAATTNTGGGACATAGATCCAAACTTAAAGTNTCGCTTTGGAATATGTTTTAAAAGACCTTCTTTAGAATATGGTAGACCAGAGACAATACTAATTAACAGTAANAGAGAAAGTGATGGAATTTGGGAAGATGGTGCATGGCCTANTGATGATTGTGAATACTATGAGGGGAAACCAAGAACAACATAATGGTAAACATTGATATAAATGAAGATTATGTAAAAATAACATACACAGGAAAAATATCTATAGAAAATATTAAAAAAGCAATTGAAGAATTACATGAAAATCCTAAAAGAAGAAGTAAAATGAATAGTCTGTGGGATTTAAGAAATACAGATTTAAAAGATGTGAAATCTAGAGATTTAAAAGAACTTGCTTACTTTATATCTAACAAAAAGGAAAAAATTTCATCTAAAATAGCTATAGTAGTTGGAAAAGATGTTGATTTTGGTGTTGCAAGAATGTGGGAAGTATATGCAGAAATAGTTCCAAGGGAAAGAAAAGTATTTCGTAATATGGATGAAGCTATAATATGGCTAGTTAATGAGACTAAAGGGGACTAATATATGACAAGAAGGATTTGTCCAAAATGTAAAGGAACAGGAAGACAGGAATGGGGTCATTGTGACCTCGTAGAAATGGAATGTGGTATTTGTGATGGGTATGGAAGAGTTATTGCAGTAGACGGTAAATGGGTAGGGTACAAAGAAAAGAAGAAAAATTTAACCGACTACGAAAAAGCAAAAGAATTAGGTCTTACTAATATTGATCGTTGGGGTGAAGGAGTGGAACATCATCCAAAATCAATAAGACTAATTGCTTTTCTTATAGAACATGATTTTGAAGATTATTGTGATTATTTTTGTTGGAAAAGTGGTGGAGATGGGGATAACGGGGAAACCTTAATGTATCAAATGGATGCTTTTTTTGAACTTATGGACATTATAGACAAACAATAATTAGTTGGCCAAACGCGTGGGAGGTTCGGGTGGAAGGTTTCAATTATACCGTTCAGTGGAAATGCACCGAGAAGAGGTAGAGCATTGCGGATTGAAGCGCAAATTCTAATATTCATGGTTACAGTGACGGTTAGATAATCCAACACTATTCTTATAAAAATGATTATAGAAAAAATTATAAAAAATATATCAAAATATTTAGATAAATCAATAGATAAACATCTGAACAATAAACTTTATCACTCAGATGTTTGTTTTTATTGTATAGAAGAAAAATGTTTACCTTCATATGAACAATGTATAAAAAGAATAAAATTTGAGAATAGTAAGTAATAATCCATAAATACATAAAGGAGGGTATTTATGGATAAAATAAAAGAAAAAATTATGTCTTTATTGAAAAAATATATTATAGATAACTTTCCTTATACACCAATTTGTTTTGAATGCAATAAAAGTGATTGTTTGCCTAACTATTATATATGTGATATAAGAGAAAAGTATTTTACTTTTATAAAAAATAGGAGGAAAATTAGATAATGGGCTTATTTAAGTGCGATAAATGTGGAAGTGTAGAGTATACAAACCACTGTAATTATTTTAAAAGAAAAGAAAAGAATCAACCTTTACTATGTTCTGAGTGTGATCCAGATATTAAAAAATGGAAAGAGGGTTTTCCAAAGAAAAATGCAACTGAAGAAGGATACATGCTAGGTAACGATGGAATGTTATATACAAAATGGCAAGTAGAAAATGAAGCATTATTAAAATGGAAAGAAATGTTTGAAAACTTTAAGATAGTAGGACCAGCATAATAAAAATATTTTTTGGATTGTTATATAAATACTCCTGTAAAACACCAAAATAATAAGAAAGGAGGAAAATACTATGGCAGCAGTAAAAAAAGTAACATTAACAGTAGAACCTTCAACATCTCCTGACGTTGTAGGATATAAACTTTATATGGAAGTCACACCAAATCCAGTAACATATTCATCTCAAGTATTTGATTTAGGTAATAATACAACAGTAGACTTATCAACACTTCTTGGGATGACTACAACCGACGGTGTTTATAACTTAGGTATAACAGCAGTAGATGATGCAGGAAATGAAAGTTCATTTTCACTGATTGATAATGTCCCTTTAGATTTCCTTGCCCCAGATGCACCAGGCGTAATTACTATTACGAGAAGTTAGGTATAGGAGCATTTTTGTGTTGTTTATACAGATTGCTTAAAATATGCAATAAATAGTGAGAGGGGTTCATATTTGAACCCCTCTTGTCATTTATAATGTTAACATTATAAAAATTATATGATATTATGTAAAAAACATAAGGAGGTAATAATGCCAAAATGTCATAAATGTAATGGATTTTTTCCGCCAGGATATGTAGAAAAAGAATTATGCTTATTCTGTATTAGAGATGTAAATAGAATATTATATGCTGATGGAAGAAAATCAATAACAAAAAAAGAAACAGTAAAAGAATATAAAATGTATTTAAATGAATTAGCAAATAGAGCAAAATTTCTAGATGATATTCCAGAAAGCATTGATATTACTAAAGTAGTAGATGTAAGAAAGGATGTTTTGCCAGAGTAACAATGAAAATATGTTGGGACAACTTAGAAAAAGTCAAATATATAAAGAGTAAATTTTATATAAATGACATATTATTTTTTGAGTCAGAAGAACCATGTATAAATTGCAAAGAAATATTTTTTAAACAAAATAAAAAAGTGAAATATTGCTCTAGATTGTGTAGTAATATTTCTTTAGAAGCAAGGAAGAACAAAAGTAGATCAAAGATTGGTGAAAAGAATCCATTTTTTGGTAAAAAACATACAGAAGAAATAAGAAAAAAAATAAGCGAAAATCAATCAGGTAAAAATAATCACTTTTTTGGTAAAAATCATACAGAAGAAGTTAAAAAGAGAATAAGTAAAAATAACAGCGGTGAAAGAAGTAGTCAATGGAGAGGTGGTTTTTATTCAAGAAATGAAGTATCATACAAATATTATGGTGAACTATTAGAAAACATTCATGAAATTAGAAATGATAATGGAATATTAGAAGTTAAGTGTATATATTGTGATAAATGGTATAAACCAACTCCTATAAATATCATGAATAGGATTAATAGTATTTATTATGAAGGAATGGGTGGTCGTAACCTTTATTGTTCTAAAGAATGCAAGCAAGAGTGTCCTACATATCACAAAAGCAAATATCCAAAAGGTTTCAAACCATCAACCTCCAGGGAAGTACAACCAGAACTAAGGAAATTGGTATTTGAAAGAGATAACTGGACCTGTATTAAATGTAAAGAAGTTAAAAATTTACATTGTCATCACATAGATCCAGTAGTTAATAACCCATTGGAGTCAGCAGATTTAGATAATTGTATAACATTATGTAAAGAATGTCATAAAGATGTACATAGGAAAGAAGGTTGTAGGACAAATAAATTAAAGTGTAAGGAGTAACACTATAAAATGTCAAGAAAGAAAAGAGTTGCTGAAGAAATAAGTTTACCTGTAAATTTTAATATACATGGTTATATAGCTGACACCCAAGGTTGTGGTCATATAAGAATAATAATACCTTATATGTTATTAAATCAATATAGAACTGAATATTTAAGTTTTTCAGCATTTTATAATCCAAATTTTATAACAACACCTGACTTTTATAAAAAACAAACATTTGTTGTATTTCAAAGATCTGTAACAGAAGTTCATCTAGATATGTTTAAATATTTTTCAGAAAATATTAAAGTTAAAACAAATACACCAATAATATATGAAATAGATGATCTTCTTATAGATATAGATAAGACTAACTATGCTCATGATTATTATGTAAAATATAAAGACATAATACCAAAAATAATGAGACTGGCTGATGGTATTGTAGTTTCAACGAAAAGGTTAAAACAAGTATATAGTAAGTATAATAGTAATATACAAATATCACAAAATAGGTTACCAAAGTTCTTATGGGGTGAACCAATACCAAATTATACAAAAGAAATAAAAAGAGATAAACCAAGAATACTTTGGGCTGGTTCTGCTAATCACTTTACATTAAAAAAATTAGAAGAAGAAAAAGGTATTAAAGGTGGAGACTTTGGAGAAAAATTATTAGACTTTATAAGAAGAACTTCTAATATATATCAATGGGTATTTTTAGGAGCTATTCCGAATGAGTTAGAAGACTTAAAAGATATCACTATAGAGTATCATAAATGGAGAAATATATTTGAATATCCTCATTTTATTAAGTCATTGGATATTGATTTTGCAGTTGCACCGCTTAAGAAGGGTCTGTTTAATAACTGTAAATCTAATATTAAATTATTAGAATATGTTGCTTCTGGATATCCTGGAATTTATAGTAACTCAGAACCATATAAAGATGCTATGGTAACATGTGATAATGATGATGAAATGATATTTTTTATTGAAAAGATGGCTGCAGATTTAGATTTTAGAAAAGAAGTATATGATCATGATTATAATATGGTAAGAGAAGATCTATTCTGGGAAGAAAATAATAATCTTATAAAATTTATTAACTCACATTTGTTATTGTTTGATAGGTACATTAAAATATGAGATTTTTTTATTCTGCAGGTGTTATGAAATATGGTAATGGATATTTTTGGCATAAGTTTTACAATTTTCCAAAATTAACATACATAACTAAAACACTTACTTTGGAAAAAAGAAGAGGTAATCCTTTAGCAATATCTTATATTCCATTTAGAAAGTCTATTTGGAATAAAGTTGGTTTATCTAATATGGGTTTTTATAAATTTTTATGTAAATATAGATTTTTCCATGAAAACGGAATTATGTCTATAGCCGGAACAGATGATGAAATAGAAGAAATGATTGGCTTCCTTGAACATGTATATCACGAATGGAATTCTATTCCTTTTATAAAAGGAATAGAATTAAATTTTTCTTGCCCAAACGTAAAATCTTATAATAATAAACGTATACCAAAATCTAGTTTTCCTTTATTCTTAAAACTAAATTATAAAATGGATCCTTATGTATTTGATTTATCAAATATAATTGAAATAAGACTAAACTCTATACCTACATCATATGGTGGTATATCTGGAAAGATAGCACAAAAATATAATTGGTCTTTTATAGAAAAGTTTACAAAAGAAGGATTAAAGATTGCTGGTTGTTCAGCTGTTGAAGGTAATGACTTTATAAGACTAAGAAATTTAGGATGTACAAGTATAGGTCTTGGTAGTATAATATTACTGAAACCAGAAACTGTTGAAAATATAGAATTATGGAGTATATTATGAAAGTAAAATGTGATTTTGTGACAAATAGTTCATCAACAAATTTTGTTTTTCTATTTAATGGAGAAGATATTGATGATCTTCTTAGAAAAATATCTAAATACAGAAAATATTTTGATTTAGATTGTGATTTTGGAGGATATAGAATAAATCATATAGATGTTATTGAATCAATACAAGAAGGAATTGAAAAAAACAAAAAAATAGATTATGAAAATATTGATATTCAAGATATTAAGTTACTTATAGATGAAAGAAAAGAACTTCTTTCATTTTACTTAAATATTGTAGAAGATTATAAAGAAAAAAGTTTAGATCAAGATTGTACATATGAGTATAATCTAATAGGAAAAGTTCTGGCTGATATTAACTTATTGAAAGCAGCCAAAGATAAAGGATTTAAAGCCATTGAAATAGGTTTTGGTGATAATCATGGTTTTATATGTGGAGGTCCTGTAGGTGAAACAATGGATTATGAAGGAAGGAAACTGTTTATTAATGAAGATGATTTTATTGTTTTTACGGAACAAGATAGATGACAGAGGAGACAAAAAAGCTATTAGAATTAAAAATATATTCTGTACAAATAAAGAACTTTATAAATGATAAGATATATCATATAATTGATTTTTCTTCATCATTTGGAACTAAATGTGGATATCCTTTAAATCAATTTATGAAACTTTACTATGATAATCCGCCAGAAGGATATATTCTATGTAAAGAATGTGAAGAAGGTAAAATAGACTGGACTAAAAAACTATAAAGGTGATGAATGGAAATAGAAGATGTATATTCTACATATAGAAAAATACAAAGTATCTACAAAAATAAACCATATAGAATACCAAAAGACATAAAGAGTCATATAGACAATAAAATGAGTAAGCCAAACAGGGAAAACATAGTGAAACTTACTCATTTTTTTAATACTAAATGGAAAGATATAAGTATAGATAGGTATTTTGAGTCTGGATTTGAATTATTTGGTGAAAACTTTTCTTATAATAATTTTTTTAGTGATAAAATAATAAAGTATTATATTCAGATTGACAAGAATAAAAAGAGAAATATAGAAATAAGTAAAAAAGAAATCATTGAATCTTTCAAATATATAAAACTACTAGCAAAGGAGAAAAATTATACAGAGAAAAATATTGTCTCATGGTATTGTAAATTATTTAATAGTACAAATTATATACACGGTGCAGTAGAAGATTATTTAAAAAATAAAATTGATAAATTGTTAATAACATATTTTATATATTATAAACACTTAAAACTTTCAGAAGAAGATAGGCAAAAAATACCATATATTATAGAAAAATGGCGAGAACATGTCTCTTCAATGAGAGATATAGAAAGTTTGATTAAAAAATGTATAATAAAGGTAGAAAGTTAAAACATATTAATATTAGTGATGAACTATTGGAAGAATTTGTTATTATAACAAAAAAACTTCCAGATCCTAATGGATTTGAACTTGATATATATAACCTATTAATTTTTGAAGATTTAAAATATTCATGTGATAACTTGAATTCTGCCGTAAATTATAGTACTAGAACATTTGAAAGGGTAATAATAACACATAGTATTGATCATCTTGTTTCATGGTATGCATGGAAGTATGATGATATAATAGCAGATTTTTGGGGAAAGGAAGGAAAAAGAGTTCTTACTGATAATTATGAACTGTATGATAAGATTATGTACGAGCAAGAATTTATAAAAAGAGATGATATTATTATATAAATAATAAAGAAACATAAATTTATTTTTGGAGTTATTAATGATAGACTACAAAGGAGACCTCTTAACAAAATCCCCTAGTGGGGAAAGTAGGGAATTTATTTATGGTATTGAAAAAGATAAGAAACTTGAAGATCTTTATAAGATACGTAAATTAAATGAAGGAGATCACAATGAAGGAAGCACAACATAAAATTGCTATGATATATGCTGCTATATGCAGCAATGAAAAAGAAAACTAACTTAATTTTATTAATATTATTGTTATTATTAACAATAAATGCTAGAATGTTAGAAGATGTAGAAATACCTAAAATAGGTAAAAATATAGAAATGAAGAAAGATAGCGAAATTGCAGCAATAAAATATCATAGCACAGAAAAAACAGTTAAAGAGGAGATAAAAGTATCAGTAACAGCATATTATAACTACAGAAAATCAAAATTTGCAAATGGAACAAAACCAGAAAAAGTTCATAATAAAAAAGTTATAGCGTTAAGTAGAGATTTGGTAAAAAAATATGAATTTGAGAAAAATTTCATATTAAAGGTTGATGATGAAGTATATAAAGTCGTATTCTATGATGTAATGGGTAGAGGTTGGAAAAAAAAGATTGACTTATTCATTAATAATAGAAAAGAGTGTAAAGAATGGGGTGTTAGAAAAGGAATACTTATAGCAATAGGTGAGTAAATAATATGAAAATATGTTGGAGTAATTTAGAGAAATTAAAATATAATAGGAAAAATAATAAGTTATATTTTAAAAACTATGAAGTTGTTGAAAATGAACATGTATGTTTAACATGCAATGAAATGTTTTTAATTTCAAAATACAATAATAACAAAAAAAATATATTTTGTTCAAAGGAGTGTTCTAGCAAAGATAAAATATTTACTGATGAAGCAAGGAATAAAATTAGTTTATCTAATAAAGGAAAAAAACGTTCAAAAGAGTATTTAGAAAAATTAAGTAAAAGAATGAGCGAAAGAGTTGGAGAAAAAAATGTTTCTTGGCGCGGAGGTTATTTTCAAAGAAATGAAGCTAGTTACAACTACCATGGTAAGAAGTTAGAGCAGTTCAATGAAATTAGAGATAACAATGATATATTAGAGGTTAAGTGTACTTATTGTGATAAATGGTATAAACCTACTTGGGTAGAAACAAATAATAGAATAAAAAGTATAAACTCTGGTGGTGGTAGAAATTTTTATTGTTCTAACAATTGTAAAAAAGAATGTCCTACTTATAATCAGAAAATACATCCTAAGGGTTTCAAACCATCAACCTCCAGAGAAGTTCAACCAGAACTGAGAAAAATGGTATTTGAAAGAGATAATTGGTCATGTGTAAAATGTAGTAATACCNATAACCTACACTGTCATCACATAGATCCAGTGGTAAATAACCCATTGGAATCAGCAGATTTAGACAATTGCGTAACCCTATGTAAGAATTGTCATAAAGAGGTA
>WSSedA2C3DRAFT_1000099_pt1 | contig 11117 bp, 13 predicted proteins | sample WetSurSA2Cattail_FD_9486 | JGI IMG/M metagenome (IMG submission 9486) | reverse complement strand
CCCCGCCGCCAATCACCGCAACGCGCTTGTCGCCAAGTGGCGGCGCCTCCGGCAGGGCGAGCTTGTGCTCGATTGCCCAATCGCCGACATATTGCTCTACCGCGTTAATGCCGACGAAATCATCGACCTCGTTGCGGTTGCAGCCATCTTCGCAAGGGGCCGGACACACACGGCCCATGATCGCGGGAAAGGGATTAGCGGCGACCATCCGCTCAAAGGCGTATTCTTGCCACTTCATTTGCGTAGGCGGCTTATCCATACCGCGCGCGATCGCGAGCCAACCGCGGATATCATGCCCCGACGGGCAACTTCCCTGACAGGGGGCGGTTCGATGTACATAGGTCGGGCATTTATAGGTATGATCGGCCTGAAAGATCTTTTTTGTCAGATCATCCCAATGCCACATCGATTCGCCGCTTTCGTAACGGCGGAAAGTGTGCTTCTCGCTCGCGCCAGCTTCTGTCATCGCCGTTCCTCCTCACGCTTCCTGCAGCGCGGAGATGCGCGCCGCGTCATAGCCCTTATCTTGGATTGATCCCGTCAGAATGATGGCATTCGAAACCATCTGATGCACGCTGACGATCGACTCCATATCGAACCCGTATTTCGGCATGATCTTCGAGAATTGCGTCTTACAAATCGCGCAGATCGCCGCCATATGCGTGACCCCGTGGTCTTCAACGACCTGCTCGAAGGCGCGCATGCGCGGTTGCGCGCCCTTGACGCGTACATCCATCAACTCGTCGGTCAAAAGCCCACCGCCACCGCCACAACACAGCGTGTTCTCGTGAATCGTGTCCGCGGCCATATCGAAGAAATGATTGCACGCCGCACGAAGAATTGCTCGGGGTATTTCGAACTGCCCGCCTGGGGTGTCGCCCATGCGCGATGCGCGGGCAACGTTGCATGAGTCGTGAAACGTCAAGCGAAACGAGTCGTTCTTGGCCTTATCGAAGCGCAGCTGGCCTCGCTGGATCAAATCATAAGTGAATTCGCAGATATGCTGCGGGATCGGATAGTTTTGATCGAGAAAGTCGAATGGCCCCGCCAACGTATTGAGGAAACTATAGGCCACACGCCAGGCATGGCCGCATTCGCCGAAGACAAGACGCTTGACTTTGAGAGCTTCCGCCGCTTCACGAATGCGCAGAGACACTTTCCGCATATTCTCCTGAGAGCCCACGAAAATCGCAAAATTCGCGGCCTCCGAGGCATGCGAGCTGAGGGTCCATCTCACGCCAGATTCGTGAAAAACTTTGGCGTAGCCGATCAGGCCTTCCATGTGCGGCGATGCGAAGAAATCCGCGCTCGGGGTAACGAGCAATATATCGGCGCCCTCTTCGTCGAGCGGGAGGCGCACGGGCAGCCCGGTTTCCTCCTCGATCTCTTCCTCGAGACCTTTCAGCGTCGCCTTCAGCGCCTTGGACGGCAGGCCAAGATTGTTGCCGACCGTGAAGACCTTACCGATAATTTCATTGGAATATTTCTGTCCGAGGCCGACCGTATCCATGATGTCGCGCGCCGCCATGGATATTTCGGCCGTATCGATGCCGTAGGGACAATAAACCGAGCAGCGACGGCACTGCGAGCATTGATGAAAATAGCTGTACCACTCGTCCAAAACCTCTTTGGTCAAATCCGCGGCGCCCACCAGCCAGGGAAGATATTTACCGCCCCAGGTGAAATAACGCCGATATACTTTGCGCAAAAGATCTTGGCGCGCGACCGGCATGTTTTTGGGATCGCTGGTGCCTAAAAAGTAATGGCATTTGTCCGTGCACGCGCCGCATTTTACGCAAGAATCCAGATAAACGCGCAACGCGCGAGAGTTATCGAGAAGCTCGCCAAGCCGACTGACCGCCTTCTCCTGCCAATTATCGATCAACTCGCCTGGAAATCCCAACGCCTTCTGATGTGCCGGCGCCGCGACATAGGGTTTCGACGCCGCCATCGCGCCGCATGCGAGATTCGGGATCTCAAGCGGGTCCCCTTTGAGATGCTCAAGTGGATTGAACGTGCCGGAGGTTGCGCTCATCTCTTTCCTCCTATGTCCTGCGCGATACGGCTTCGAACCGTTCGGCGCCGACATATCTTCGTTCGCGGCTATCATCCGCCTGATTGCGCGTCGGGCTAAAGAATAGGCCCGGCGCATGCAGCAGTTTGGAGAACGGAAAGATAATCATAAGTGTCGCCACCAAACCGAGATGAACCAGCAACAGCGGATCGGCGGGGAGCGGCTGCCAATCGAACACCATTAGACCGAGAAAGAACGCCTTGACCGCCACGACATCCGTATGTGCGATGAATGTCATTCCTAACCCGCTGAGGCCGATCGCGACAAGAAGCGCCAGCATAAGGTGATCCGACGGAGCGCTGATATAGCGAATGCGCGGCACCACAATACGTCGTGCCCACAACGCGAGAAGTCCGCCAACCATCGCAAAACCAGCGAGAATTCCGAACGGCTGGACGAAGACGACAACGCCGGGAACCGGCTGCAGAAAATAGCGAAGATGCCGAAGAATCACGACCGCCAAGGCCGCGTGGAATGTCCAGCCAAACAGCCATATCCACTTGTTCGCCCGAAACAAGCTCTGGAAGAACACCACCTCCCGCAGCATCCGCATCGTGACGCCCGCATGCGTCAACGGCGCCGGCATGGTCGGTATTTTCAGCGGCGCCGGCGTTTTGATATAAACGACGATCCGGTACCCGAGCCCCGCCACAAAGACGACGGCGGCCGCATAGAATGCCAGCGCGAATAACACGGTGCGCATCACTTCCTCCCGGTCCGCGATCTTTTAAATAGCCCGCGGCATCCGCAGAGCGATCGTCAGACGCCTCATATATAAGGCTTACAACTTGCGTCAGACGCAGCCCGTCGGCTTTGGCAAGCCAGCGATTTTGCACGCCTGCTTGGCGGGACCATATGGGAAAAGACCGTAGAGATATTTCTGATCGCCTTTGTCCTTGCCGAACTTCTTCGTCATCTCCTTGACAAGGATACGCACTGCCGGAGCGATCTGATATTCCTCGTAATAATCACGCAGGAAGTTCACGACTTCCCAGTGCTCCGGACTCATCTCAATATTCTCGGCCTTGGCGATCAGGCCGGCGAGTTCCGGGTTCCATTCGCCGATATCCTTCAGGTAGCCTTCCTCGTCATGTTCGGCGACGGTTCCGTTGAGTTCATATGCACTCATTGTTTTGTTATCTCCCTTTGACGATTGTATCTTTCGTTGTTCGCGCGGCTTCCGCCGCTCAAAACCAGGCGCAGACGCGCGTCTCTTCCGCCACGAGATCGACAAATCCCGCATAATCTAAGAGCGCGACACCCTCGACCACTTCCGCATCCTTTATGCCGCGCGCCGCCAGATCCGGCGCCAGGACATATATGCGGCATGCCGCCTGCTTGTCGCGGAGCGTCGCGGCAAAATGACTGCCCTTGCGCGCGCCGACAACAGCATCCTCGATCAGCAGCACCGCATCTCCCTGCGCGACATGCTCAAGGCAGCTTACCAAGGCCGATTGCTCGAACGGCGATTTATTGACGGTATGCAACGTCGACATCTTCTTTCTCTCAGAAGCTTAGAACAACATCATGCGCGGCGATGATCTGTGTCATTTCCGCGCGATCGACGAGGTGCAGCGACGGCTTTTCTGCATAGTCCTCATTCTCATCTTCATAAGTTATCGGCATGAGATCATCTAATGCGAGCCCGCGTTCGGACAGAGATTCGCGCTCCACATAGAGCTTACGGACCTCATAATCGCCCAGCGCCCGGTAGGTTTTAGAAAAATTCTTCATCCCGATCCCGGCCGTGTCCTGACCGTTCATAAGCTGAAAGACGCCATCGTCGATAAACGCCAAACTGACGTCCTGTTCAAAGGCCGCGCCAATCAGCACAACCTCCAGGGATTCAAGCGCGTAAATCGAGCCGTATGGTGCCTTCCGATTGATATAGAGAAACTTCTTTCTATTCGTGTTCTCAGACATCGCCCCGTCTTCCCCCTCAATCAATCGCCGAACATGACGAGACGGTCCGCTTGAATTCCCGCGTCGATCAATTGACCGAGACCGGAAATGCGGAATCCGCGCGCAAGATTGTCGCTATCCTTGCCTTGCCGCTTAGCCTCGTCCGCATCGAGAATACCTCGTCTTTGCGCCGCTGCGATGCAGACGACAAGATCGAGATTATGTGCTTCGGCAAGCGCGCTCCATTGCTGTTGGAGATTGCGGTCATCCTGCGGCGGGACGGTAAGCCGCGTCGCATTATTTACGCCGTCGTGATAGAAAAACACGCGAAATATCTCATGCCCCTTCTGCAACGCCGCCTTAGCGAATTGATAGGCGGAATCCGACGCCTGATGCGTATAGGGGCCTTCGTTGACAACGATTCCGAAACGCACGTTCGTTTCCTCTCGCAGGTTTTAGGTCCGCCGAATAGGGGATGTTTCCCTATTCTCTTTGAGCATCAGAAATGCACGTGCGCCGACATGTTCATCGTCTTACGCGACCCGGTCCATGTATCGAGATGATGCTTGGTGAACGCGAATCCCGTAAGATCGAAGAAACGCGGCCAGCCGATTCTTTCGATCCATTCTCCAAGGCGCTCGAAATCCCGACCATGGTTCTTATAGACATAGAGGATTGTCCGCACGACCTCCTCAACTTCCGGCCAACGCGGCGGATTGTTGGGAAGATTAGCGACGACGAGCTTATGGAATGTCGGCTTGGACCGTGCATTTGAGTGCTTGCCACCGACCCATATCGCGATCTTTGTCGAGTCCGCGCCATTGATCTGCATCGGCGGACAGGGCGGATAACAGGCGCCGCAGCATACGCATTTCTGTTCGTCGACCTCAAGCGACGGCTTGCCATCGACCATCGCCGGGCGGATGGCGGCGACGGGGCAGCGCGCCACGACGGCTGGACGCTCGCAGACTTTCGAAACGAGATCATGATTGATCTTCGGCGGTTTTGTATATTGTACGTTGATCGAAATATCACCCTGTCCGCCGCAATTGATCTGGCAGCACGAGGTGGTGATCCGGACTCTGTTCGGCATCTCCTCGGTGATGAATTCGTGATACATCATATCCATAAGGCTTTTGACGACGCCGGAGGCATCGGTGCCCGGGATATCGCAATGCAACCATCCCTGCGTGTGCGAGATCATCGACACGGAATTTCCTGTCCCGCCAACCGGAAATCCGGCCGATTGCAGCGCGTCGACTAGCGGCTGCACCTTTTCGAAGGCGCTGACCATAAATTCGATATTGCTGCGCGTCGTGAATCGAACGTGACCTTCTGCAAAACGATCGGCAATGTCACAGAGCTTGCGAATGGTGAACACATCCATCTGGCGTTGCGTCCCCGCGCGTACGGTCCAGATTTCGTCGCCACTTTTGGCGACATGATACAAAACACCCGGCCGCGGCCGATCATGCCAAGCCCACGCCCCGTAATTCTTCACCATCAGCGGATGCATATATTGAAATGGATCGGGCACTCCGGTCTCGTCCGGGCGGCGCAACTGCACAGCGGTATCCATCATCGAAGCCTTTCTCGATCTTATTATTTGAGCGGATTTCGCGGCATGGCGACCGAACGCTCGCCATGCCGTCGCTTAGCGCGCTATTCCGCGGCGACGTCGAGCCCCGACTCGCGTGCCTTGCGCTCGAAATATTTCTCCGCTTCCTCGGTGAAATCGTCGGTGCGCACGTAACACGAGGTGCGCGGGTGATTGACCATGTTGGGATCTGGGTCGATCCCCACAGCTTCAAGGAAGCTCGGCAACCCGATCCGATCCATGGTTTCGCCAACCCGTTCATGCTCCAAGGCGTTGTCGGCGAAGAATTCAAGGATTCGCCGCGCTAGGGCGACGAGGTTCTCGTAGTCTTCGTCGGTGTCGAGCTTTATAAATGGAATCATGAGCGTGCCCATCAGATCGCCGACCTTCAGGGCGCGCTTACCCCCCATGAGGATGGCGGCACCGCGGTCATCGCCCGGCGACAGCGCCTTGTTCATGACATTGATGCAATGCATGCAGCGCACGCAGGATTTATTGTCGACGTCGAGCGTATCGTCATCATTCAAGCTCAGCGCCCGCGTCGGACACATCGCAATGACATGATCGATCGTATATTTGCGCCCCGCCTTGGCGACATACGCCTTCACCCCGTCCTGATTGACCTTCATATCGTCGCGCCAGGTGCCGATGACGGCAAAGTCGGCGCGGTGTACGGCATTGACACAATCATTGCCGCAGCCGGAGAACTTGAACTTAAATTTATAGGGCAGCGCCGGCCGATGCATCTCGTCGAGAAATTCATTGATGACGCTACGATGCGCCCGCACTTCGTCGTAGCACGACATTTCGCAGCGCGCGTGGCCGACACAGCTCATCGAGGTGCGCAGCGCCGGCCCCGCACCCCCGAGATCGAACCCGATCTCATTGAGTTCGTCGAACGCCTTTTGCACGTTATCGGTAGAGCAGCCCTGGAACATGATGTCGCCGCTCTGGCCGTGGAAGGCGATAAGGCCGGAGCCGTGACGCTCCCAAATGTCGCAAAGCTTGCGCAGAACGTCGGTGTCGTAATGCAGGCCCGCCGGGGGTTGCACGCGAAGGGTGTGAAACTCCTTCGACGCCGGGAATTGCGCGGCGACTTCGGAGAACCGCGGAATAACGCCGCCACCATAACCGAACACGGATACCGTTCCACCCTTCCAGAATCCGAGACGCTCATTATAAGAGTGCTCCAACTGACCGAGAAGATCGTTCATCATAGGAGCATATTGCTGCCCCTCCGCATCGCGTAAACGCTTAAGACCCGTCACGAAGCTCGGCCACGGCCCCTCTTCGAGCTGATCGAGCATAGGCGTCGGGTGGTGGCCGCCCGTATCCTGCTGCGGACGATCTTGGTCACGATGATCATGCGAAATATCGTCGTGCGACATGTGCCTATCTCCTTACATTGCCGACGCGGCGCGCGCGAACGACAAGATCCTCCCAGTTTGTGCATCGCGGCAAACACGCCTTGCTCCGGCGCACCCCGACGCACAGCTCAGCAATTCACCGCGCCGCCTCAGGCAGCGCTTTCAAAGACGCAATAAGGGAAGAAGAGCGCTTAAGACGCGCGATTTTCCTCCCATCTCCGCCTTTTGGCGGCCCTATCTATTTTTCTTTATAGGGCGACTTCGTTTCCCAGCTCGTGCCGCGAAACAGACCTCGTTTTTTAGAATCTCTCACACTTCGGATAAAATATCAATACATGCGTATTTACGAATGTAACTTTTTTTGGTTCGCTACGCCGTGAATTGATTTAGGCTCGTTGTTCAAACGCTTGACCGCTTCGGCCAATTCCGCGCGCGACCGCGAACGCGCATATTTATGACGCGGATCACGAACTCGACATTCGTAATTTGATCATTTGCCAAGCGGCAATGCCAAGTGGCCTAGAAATAGCGAAACAACCGGTGTGGGGAGGTTTCCATGACGGCGGCGTATCGGTGGTATAAGCAACCTGACGAAGGTCGCAGCGCGCGACCGCGCGGCAATCCGTTCGACTTGACGGATCGCGACGCCTACGAGGCTTGGCGCGACGCGAAGTTACGGAATTATCCGCGAAATTGGCAGGAGCTTTTGGTCGAGATTGGCGACGGCGCGCGCCCATCGGTCGCCGAGCGGCAAGCGATCGCAGACCGTTGCCGGCGCGCCAATATGGCCATTTACGCAATTCCCGACGCGCATGACGAAAATAGGATTCGGCGCGATCTACGCGCCTTCGGCGCTGCATTCGGCTTGATCGCGGCAGAAGATCATCGTTCCGCGGAAGCCGATGGGATCGTGCGCATCGAAGTCGTCCAGCAGGGCGGACGCTTCGGTTATATCCCCTATTCCAACCTACCGATCGCCTGGCACACCGACGGCTATTATAATTTTCATGGTGTCGCACATAACATCGGCGCCATGTTGTTGCATTGCGTCAGGTCCGCAAACGCGGGCGGCGAAAATCGTCTTCTCGATCCGGACATCGCTTATATAAGGCTCCGCGATCTGGATCCGGCCTATATCGAAGCCTTGAGCCATCCTGCGGCTATGCGTATCCCGGCAAATATCGAGGCCGACGGGTCTGTCAGAGCGGAGAACGCCGGCCCGGTCTTCTTCATCCATTTCCCCACAGGTGGCCTCGCGATGCGTTATACCGCGCGCAAACGCAACATCGTCTGGCGGGACGACGCGCTTACCCGAGACGCGGTCGCGGCGCTCAATGATATTCTCGAACGCGATTCTCTTGTATTACGTATGCGCCTCGCGCCGGGACAGGGATTAATTTGCAATAACGTTCTGCATGATAGGGCCGGCTTCTCATCCGCAGAGGAACACCCCCGCCTGCTTTTCCGGATAAGATATTTTGGGCGCATCCACGAGTCGCTCCGCGCCAGTTAACCTCGATCGCTTGCGCATCCATCCGCGACAGAAACATTCGAGAGGCAGTCATGGTTCAAATCAGTGAGCTTATCATCCATCATCCCGAAGTAACGAGCTTTACCGAGCTTGAGGACCTAGTCGTCGAGGCTGCCCGCCGCGGCGAAATCCATTTATATTTCGACATCAAACCAGAATATCCCGATACGCCACACGGCTGGGAAGCACGTCTGGAACTGGCCTTTTATCGCGCGGAAAAGGCGCGCGGATAAGAGCAGCAGATAAGAGCATTTGACGAGAATCTGCTCGGCATGATCGCTTCAGCACGACGGGAATTTCGGCACGGCGGGATCGCTACGAATGCACAACACGGCCGCGACGTCGAATCCGCACGATGCTGAAAGGTCGTCATTTTTCTATGGATTCCGGTATTTTTTTTGACGATGCCGAGAGCAATTAAGACGCCGCGGTGCATAAACGATGCCGGCGTTCGGACACGCGCGCATGATGCCAACGGCGCCGTGAGTTGACATTCATAAAACAATATATTCGTATATGATAAAATTCGCATAAGCGATGACTGGAAAAACTAGGCGGACGGAGGAGGAAATGGCTGATACGCAAATAGCAGGCGACAATGCGAAGACGATGTCCATTATCGTCACCAAAGGGACGCTCGATTGGGCTTACCCACCATTCATTCTCGCCACAACAGCAGCAGCGATGGGCGTCGATGTCACGATGTTCTTCACGTTCTACGGCTTGACGCTGCTGAAGAAGAAGCTCGACCTGCAAATTTCGCCGCTCGGAAATCCGGCCATGCAGATGCCGATGATGGGCATGCACATGAGCATGCCCAACGTTCTGGCGATGCTTCCGGGTGTCGGCGCGGGCGCAACCGCGATGATGAAGAACATGATCAAAAAGAAGGGAGTTGCTTCGATCGAAGAGTTGCGCGAAGCGGCGATCGAATCTGACGTCAAGATCATCGCCTGCCAAATGACGATGGATCTCTTCGAGTATAAAACCGAAGATATGATGGATAATCTGACGCTCGGCGGCGCCGCCACTTATATGGAAAGAGCGCTCAAATCCAACATCAATCTCTACATTTGAACGCGCGGTATAAATTCCGCGCGCGGAAAAATCACCGGCGCAAACACGAAGTGAGGAAACATCAATGGCCGATATTACGCTCGATGCAAAGGGTCTGAACTGCCCGCTGCCGATTTTGCGTGCCAAAAAAACGCTGAGAGACGTTCCGACAGGCGGAACTCTCGAAGTCCTTGCGACCGACCCTGGATCGGTCGCCGATTTCGAAGCCTTCTGTCGCACGACCGGCAACCAGCTCGTCGAAACCTCGGCAAACAGCGGCGTTTATCGCTTCTTGATCAAGCATGTAGCTTGATTTAGCCTGTTCCGTTGGGCGCCGCCCGTAGGCCGACACGCCGAGTCAACGGAGACGACGCTCCCGACGGTGGCGACGCACCAAGATGCGTTCGACGTTCGCCGAGAGCGGAAGAGCAAAAGGGGGCTCGCTTTACCTGCCCCGCATCAATTTTGGATCGATTTCAATTTACGAGCCTGAAACGCTCAAGCGGGTTACCCGACGTGAGCCTCGTCAATTCGCCAACTCGGGCAAACCGGGGTTGGGTGGCCGTTCCCAAATCATGACGATCAAGACGGGGTAAAGACGCATCCCGAATTCAGCGCCGGTGTGCTCGTTTATTCTTGCAGAAAATTTTATAGACGGCGGCGAGGATCGTCGAAACCTCTTCGCTCGCAAGGCTATAATAAATTAGCTTTCCCTCGCGACGGGTTGCCACCAAACCTTCAAACCGCAATCGTGCCAGTTGCTGCGAGACGGTCGACTGTCTTTGACCGAGGAACTCCTCCAACTCGCCGACAGATTTCTCGCCTTCCGATAGAAGACACAAGATCAAAAGACGTGTTTCCTGGGAAAGGACTTTCAGGAAGTCACTGGCTTGGCGGGCATTCTCCACCATGTCCTCGGCGTCAAGCGAGGGTCCCAGATCACGAAGTTTCAATACTGCCATCGTTCTATTCTATAGATCAATATGTTCACATCATGTGATATATGCATGAAACAGCCGCAGGTAAACCCGCTGATGCGGCGATTGCGCATTATTTTTTGTTTATTTGATTGTGATCGGCACGTGCCACACTCGGCGCGACAGGACGCCGCGGTGCCCTGCGGTAACACCCGGCGGCAGCACCGCGAAGGGGCGATCCAAGGCATGAGAAACTTCTCGTTGCGCGACCGCCCCAGTTCCCGCCTGCAAGGCCTCCTTTGCGACGCAACGGGTCGGACTTTGGTCGGTGTAAATCTTCGGGCTCGGCCAAGATCGGAACGGTCCTTCATGAAGGTAAATGATGTAATCAAACGATATTATATATTATAATCTTCAAATATCCTCGCTTACGAATGTTAGTCGGGACGTTTAGACGGCTCATCACAAAGAACAACGGCGCTCAAAACGGCGAAAAACGCCGCGGCCGTTGACGCTCTAGGGGGGAACATATGCGCCACGCCATGATTTGCGCTTTGCGTTCGATCGCCTCCGCGCTCTTTATCGGAAGCGCAGCTATCGGTGCCGCCCAAGCTACAGAAGGATATTTTGTCGAAGGCGTGAGCCCGAAAGAGATTGGCACAGGTGGGGCTGG
>WSSedA2C3DRAFT_1000098_pt1 | contig 11134 bp, 12 predicted proteins | sample WetSurSA2Cattail_FD_9486 | JGI IMG/M metagenome (IMG submission 9486) | reverse complement strand
GGTCCGGCGGTATTATTCCAAAAGTAATAGGAAAAATTTAAGCCTGCGCCGACCACCAAAAAAATCGTTATAAAGTATTACGCATGCTTATTTAACACAGTAAAAATATACTTGAAATATTCTAGTTAATTTGCTATAATATATAAAATGGAAAAAGTAAAAGTACCAACGAATTGCCCAAGTTGTAACTCATTATTAATTAGAGTTAATAATCAGCTATTTTGTAAAAATGCTAACTGTGACGAACAAAGCATTAAAAAGATTGTAAACTATGCAAAGGTATTAAAGATTAAGGGCTTGGGTGAGAAAACAGTAGAAAAGCTCGGGCTTAGTTCTATCTCTGATATATATTCAGATTCTTTTGATTGGGAATTGATTATAGGTTCAAAATTAGCTCAAAAACTAGAGAAAGAGATAGAAGCCACTCTGTCCATACCATTTTATAAGTTTTTAGCAGCTGTCGGAATTCCACTAGTCGGGCAAGCTGTGGCAAGTAAATTAAGTTTTGTTAGTGATCCAGATGAAATTAATTATGGAGTATGTAAAAACGCGGGCATTGGTGACAAAGCCACTCAAAATATTCTTAACTGGCTAGATGAGGAATACTATACAGAACTTATTAATTTGCCGATAGAATTTACCAAAGGTGAAACACTTGATAGTAGTAAAGCTATAAAGATTTGCATAACTGGTAAGCTACCTGGATTTACTAAAAGTGATTTTTCAAATTCATTAGTAAAGGCTGGGCATAATGTAGTAGTGGAAAATGATGTAAATAAAGATATACAATACTTAATTTGTGAAACTAGAAAAAATTCAATAAAAGAACAAAAAGCTTTGAAATTGAATATTCCTATTTTATCATTAAAAGAATTTTTGGAGAAAATAAATGAGTAATTTACCGAAGTGGACTGAAGATAGAACAAATGAATTGGTTAATATTGTTGGAGATGTTGATGTAGTTATCTCTCTAGATGTTGTAGAAGAGGCAGCAGAGGCGTTAGAGACTACTAATCGCTCTGTAGCTGCCAAGCTACGAAAGTTAGGTTATGAGGTAGAGTCCACATCATCTAAGCATGTTAAGGCATTTAATGAAGAGGATGAGCAGAAGCTACGTAGTTTTGTGGAGTCAAATCCAAATGCATATACGTATGCTGAAATTGCTGCTTATGTTTTTGATGATGCCAATAAGGCTAGGCAGGTCCAAGGAAAGCTCTTGTCAATGGAGTTGACAAATCTCGTTAAGAAAACACCACCTAAGGAGATTAAGAAGGTATATAGTGAAGAAGAAGAGCGTAAGATCATTTCCCTCATGGAAGAGGGTGCCTATTTAGAAGATATTGCTGATGCGCTTGGAAAGCCTCTTAATTCTATTCGCGGAAAGGTTCTTTCAATTACTAGAGCAAATGCTAATCTATCTATGCCTAAGCAGCGTGAAACTCATGCTAAGGCACAGGCAGATTTGTTAGAGGCTCTAGGTAATATCACTGACATGACAGTTGCTGAGATTGCTGAGAAAATTGGTAAGACTGAACGCGGAGTTAAGACTATGCTTACTTATCGCGGTCTTGTAGCCAAGGATTATAATGGGGCTGCTAGAGCAGATAAAATTGCTGAAAAGAAAGCTCAAAGAGCATAATTAGTCTTAACATATAAGAGGCGGGATGGAATACAGCTATCCCGCCTTTTTTATTTTTAAAGGATTACTATGGATATAGGGGGATTAGTATTATTTAAGATTTTGTCTAATCCATCTGAGTCTATAGAAGCGTGGTCTAAACTTAAGCTTTCTTTCTTTAATAATGAATATACCTCGATATATTCATCTATAGTAAAGTATTACAATAAGTATGCAAATCTTCCATCTTTCAGTGATATAGATTTAGTTACTAGAGATGGATTAATAAAGAGCAATTTAAAAGCACTATCTAAACTTGAATATCCAGAGGAAATTTCATTAGATAGTGCTGTTGAGGCTTTAATAGATGAGTATACACAGACAGAAACATTAAAAAAATTAGATCAATTTCTAGACAGTATAACGTTACTTGACTCAGAAGAAATAAAACATGAGCTAGCTAATATACTTCTGCATTTAGAGGAAAAAACACATACAAGTGAAAAAATATGCTTAATGAGTGATATTACTGTTTTAGAAGAGGAAGAAATTTCTGCTACTCAAATACCTCTTGGTTTTAATAATAAGTTTGATGCAGAGATACGAGCATCTACTAGTGANCTTATTATGATTGGTGGTATGCGAGGCTCTGGAAAATCTAATGTTGCGTTAAACATTTATACATCACAATATGAACAAGGTAATGTTGGGCTATACTTCTCCATTGAAATGAATAAGAGAGAAGTATTTAACAGAACAATATCTATGTTAGCAGAGGTTTCAGCAGCTAAAATAAGAAATGGTAACTTGAGTGATTTTGAACTTAGCAAAATAGCCAAAGTAAGATCACAAATGTTTGATAATGCCGAGGAAGCATATCACACATATCTAAAAGATAATGATTATAAAACCTTTGAGTATAACTTAATAAGAAACTATGAATTGAAAAAGGATAATCAATTAATCATAGTAGACAACTCTAGATTAACATTAGCAGATATTGACATGAATATACAAAAGTTTAAGTCACAATTTGGTGATAAACTTAAGGTAGTAGTTGTAGACTATGTTAATCAAATTGAAATAGAAGACATTTATAACTGGCAGCAACAAGTAACATTATCAAAGCAACTTAAAAAGTTTGCTAGAAAATATGATGTTATAATGATCACTCCTTATCAAATAAATAAGGAAGGAGAAGCTAGGTTNTCTAAAGGTCTATTAGATGCTGCTGATATAGCTATGGTTTTAACTCCTGGTACTGATTACATTAAGTTTGACTCTACAAAAGTTAGACATAGTGCACCATTTTCTATAGCTTCAAATATGAATTGGGATATACTAAAAATATACCCACAAGAATATATAATACAAGACGAACCTATAAAAATGGCTAAAAAGAAGGAACCAGAAAGAGGACAGGAGGATATGCCATTTTGAATGTAGAAGAACTTCTAACAGATAAAAATATTCAATTTAAACATTCTGGTAATGATTTAATTATACGATGCTTAAATCCAGAACATGAGGATAAAAATCCTTCATTAAGAATTGATAAGATTACTGGAAAATTCCACTGTTTTAGTTGTGGATTTTCTGGTAATATATACAAACTTTTTAGAGTTAAAAATGATTTAATAAATTCTAAAATACTAGAGCTAAAAGAAAAAATATCATCTTTTACCTCTGTTAAGCTAAATATACCATTAACTGCTGATTACTTTAATAGCGAGTTTAGAGGTATTAGTGCAGAAACATATAAAAGATTTAAAGCATTTAAAGATATAAGTGACAAGGACTTTGATGGAAGAATAGTATTTCCAATATTAGANCCATACGATAATATAATCGCTTTTCATGGTAGATATATGTATTCTAATGCAGATCCAAAATATTTAACAAAACCTGCAAAAACTACTTTACCTTTATATCCAATATATCCAGATCAAATAATAGATTCCTCAGTAATATTAGTAGAGGGATTTTTTGATATGTTAAATATGTATGATAAAGGATTGAAAAATACAATTTGCACATTTGGAGTAAGTCTAGTATCTAGATCTGATAAAGGAAATTCTAAATTAAAAAAGAAATTTGCACATTTAAAACTACAAGGAATATCAAAACTTTATATACTATTTGATGGGGATAAAGCTGGTAAAGACGGAGCTTCTAAATTAAAAAGTGCCTTAAAAGATTCATATAGTATAGAGATACTAGATCTTGATGAAGGAGTAGATCCAGGATCCCTTTCTCATAGTGATATTACTTCTATAAAAGAGTATTTATATGACAAAAATAGCAATAGTAGACAAGTCTCCCAGTAGTATAGATTATTCTCAATATTTTGATTTTCCTTTTGATCTATATCATTTAGTAGAAAATAATGTTGATAAACGAATCTTAAAGAAGGATATTACTTTAGATATTAATAGTATTATAGATGAATATGAAAAAATAATATTAGTTGGTGCTGATCCAGCTAAGCATGTTGGTAAAATTTCCTCTGTTTTAACGTATCAGGGCCATCTAGTTAATGATAAATTTATACCTATTATTAACCCTTCTATGTTAACATTTAAGCCAGAAGGAAAAGCTGCTTTTGATAATGCTCTAAAAAATATATATGATATACTAAAAGGAAATCAAAATACGGAAAAACTAAATCTTATAGCTATAGATAATGAAATAGATGCAGAAAAATACTTAAATAAAGTATTATATGAGTACTCAGATTTTATAGCATTAGATACAGAAACTTCTGCTTTCTATGCAAGAGACGGCTATTTACTTGGCATTTCTATAGCATACAAAGAAGATGAAGGTGCATATATATCTGCTGACTCTATAAATGGTGCAGTAGAAAACCTTCTTGTTAAAATATCAAAACAGCCAGTAGTATTTCATAATGCTAAATTTGATATTCATTTCTTAAAATATCATCTTGGATTAGATTTTCCTAATTTTGATGATACAATGCTGTTGCATTATTGTTTAGATGAAACCCCAGGTACTCATGGATTAAAAGAACTAGCATTAAAGTACGCTGGATTAGGTGATTATGAGAGAGAATTAGATAACTTTAAAAGGGAATATTGTAAACAAAATAAAGTAAAATTAGAAGATTTTACTTATGATTTAATTCCTTTTGATACTATGTATAAATACGCTGCTACAGATGCTATAGCAACGTATAGATTAGTAAAAAGATTTCATAATAAAGTTATTGGATCTAAGAATCTATTTAAAGTATATAAAAACTTACTTATAGAAGGGACTAAATTTCTTATTCAAATTGAAGATAACGGAGTACCTTTTTCTAGAGAATATTTAGAAAAAGCTAAAAATGAAATTGATGTTGAAATAGAAAAAGCTACTAAAAAACTTTATAGCTTTGACGCTGTACATAAGTTTGAAGAAATACATAATAAGATATTTAATACTAATTCTCCAGCTCAATTAAGAGTAGTTCTATTTGATATTTTAAAGTTAAGTGTGCCTGACAAAAAGACTGGTACAGGTAATATATCTACTGATGCAGAAGTGTTAGAAAGCATAGATCATCCATTAGCTAAGCTAATTTTGCAAATCAAACAACTTAAGAAGATTAAGTCAACTTATATAGATAAGATTCTAATATCATTAGACAATGATGGTAGACTTAGAACTGGATTTAACTTAAGTACAACTACATCTGGAAGACTAAGTTCTTCTGGTAAGTTAAATATGCAACAGTTACCAAGAGATAATAAAATTGTAAAGAAATGTATTTCTGCTAAAGAAGGATGGAAGATAGTTAGCCAAGACTTAAAAACTGCAGAAATGTATATTGCAGCAGCATTATCTGGTGATAAAAATCTTCAACAAATTTTTATTGAAGGTGGAGATTACCATGGATTTATGGCAAAGCTTAAGTTTGGATTATCATGCCATCAAGATGAAGTAAAAGTATTATACCCAGATTTAAGACAAGCAGCTAAAACTGTATCATTTGAAATTTTATATAAGCTTAACTATGATGAAGAAGTTCTAAAAAGATTCCCAAGACTTAAAACTTGGCTAAAGGAAATGGATTCTCAAATACGTGAAAAAGGATTTGTTTATCAATTTTTTGGAAGAAAGAGAAGACTACCAAATGTATTTTCTAAGGACAGATCTGTTGCTAATCATGAAGTTAGATCAGGTGTTAATGCATTAGTACAAGGACCCGCTAGTGATGTAAACTTATTAGCAGCTATAGAAATGCAGAAATACATTGTTAATAATGGGTTTAAGTCTAAGATTTTTGCTTTAGTGCATGACTCTATTCTAGCCGAAGTACCAAATGAAGAATTAGACATTTATTGTGCTAAATTAAAAGAATTTACACAAAGAGATAGGGGATTAAGTATTCCTAAATGTCCAATTGGTGTTGATGTGGGAATTGGAAACAACTACGCAGAAGCCGGATGAGAAATATTAATAATATTTATAAACATAATTGGTATTGGTTATTTAGAACAATAGAAATGATTACATGTATGTTTATAATAGCAGGAGTAATAAGACATTGGTAGATAATATAGAGCATTTAAGAAGCTATTATAATTTAGGTGGATATGAAGCAATAGACTTTATTGAACAGTTAGACATGTCATTTAATGAAGGTAATGTATTTAAATACTTATATAGNTGTAATAATTTAAATCCAAAAGGTTCAATACGTGAGGATCTAGAAAAAGCTTTATTTTATGCTAAAAGAGCATTTAATCATACTGGCATAAGTGGTTTTGGTAGACGGCCAACATATAAATTATATTTTTTGGACAATTTAAACAAGGAAGCCTTCAATAAAAATATATACTTTGCTTTAGTATCATTAATAGAAGCTACATGTGATCGTGGTATATATGAAGATCGTATAACTTCAGTTATACAATTTATACTAGCAGAATTAAATGAAATTGATTGAAATAAATTTTCCCATATTTTGTATAAAAGAATACGAAAAGATAATAATAGAAGAAAAAATAATCTATATAGAAATAGATGAAATAAAGAAAGTCGTTGATAATAAATACTTAGCTGGTAAAACCCTAGGTGAGAGAAGGCTAAAAATACCAAAAAACATAAAATATAACCTAAAGTTTAGTTATTTAAATTACCATCAGTTGTTAAAATCTAAGTGTAAAGTATTTATTGATAATCTAGGAAATGTTATAAAATATAAAAAGCATCATAGAGCTAATCTTACATATCATAGAATAGCAAAAGTAAAACAAGTAGAAAATATTGGGTATGTACTGTACTTAGAAGACATGAATATTCCTATAGAAGTTCCAGCTATTGTATATAATTACCAAAACTATGTTGGATTATTACAATATAATAATGGATACCTTATATATGAATTTTGTGATATAAAGAAATCAAAAACATGGCGAATGATATAGCAATACTATCCAATAGAATATATTTAAAATATAGTAAAGAATTAAAAGAAGCTTTAGCTATAGAATTAACTTATAAAATACCAAATCCAAGACCTGGTGGTAAACCAATAACATTAAGAGATTATAATGTTATAAATGATAAGTTAATAACTATACCTATTGGAAGAATAGATTTAATACCGAAAAATTATACTATTGTTGATAAAAGAGTTACTAGTAATATAACTTTACCAGATTTTAATTTTAAGCTAAGAGAATCACAAGAAGAAATATACAATATTGTAGAAAGTAACTATATTATAAACGCAAAACCAGGCTGGGGTAAAACAGTAACAGCACTAGCTATTATTAAAAAGCTAGAGAATAAAGCTTTAATAGTAACTCATACAACAAAATTAAGGGATCAATGGGCAGAGGAAATAAAAGCTGGATTCAATTTTAATCCTGGAATTGTTGGTAGTGGTAAGTTTAATATAAATACACCAATAGTTGTATCCAACATACAAACATTAGTAAAATATGTTAAAGAGTTAAAAGACGTATTTGGTACTGTTATTATTGATGAGTGTCATCATATCCCTGCTTCCACATTTCAAATTATACTAGATAAACTGACTGCAAAATATAAAATAGGATTAAGTGGTACGCTAAGCAGAAAAGATAAAAAGCATATGCTTATATTTGATTATATAAGTAAAAAGGTGTATATTCCAAGTAAAGAAAACGTAATGGATCCTCTAATAGTTGTTTATAAAACAAATATTAGAATACCTGGAAATTACTTGATGCCTTGGGCTAATAGAGTAAATGAATTAACTGATAGAGAAGATTATAGAAAAGTAGTTAAAAACTTAGCTATTGCTCAAGCGGAAAGAGGACATAAAGTATTAGTAGTATCAGACAGAATTAAATTTTTAGAAGAAGTTAGTTCTGAAATAGATAACTCGATTTGTATAACGTCTCAAACACCAAATCAAAAGAATTTAGAGAACTTAATACGAGAAGGAACAAAAGATATATTATTTGGTTCTATAGGTATATATAAAGAAGGTATATCCATTAATCAAATAAGTTCACTAATTTTAGCCACTACAATAAGTAATGAACCTTTAATAGTTCAACTTGTAGGAAGAATAATTAGACAATTTGAAGGAAAATTAAGACCAGAAGTCATTGATATAGTCTTAGACTGTCCAACTGGAAGAAAACAGTTTGAAACTAGATTAAGAGCTTATAGAAGTGAGCAGTATGAAATTAGGTATTTGAATAAATGATATTTTTTAATTGGGAGCAAATTTTACGACATACAAAATATGATTGCAATTTATCTCTAAATGTGATAAAATGTATGTCTAGAGTGAAAAAAGCTACAACTCTAGAAAATATAATAATATTAAAATCAATGAAATATACACAACATAACTGGCTAAATAAACCCGTTGAATTATTAGCATTAAAAGCCACAAATAATGAAAAGTGTATATATATTTCTATTGCTAGTAAAAGGAATTATTTTTTATACTTAAATAAGAATATTTCCTACTTACCAACATATTATTTAGAAGATGAGCTGATAAATAAGTTAAAATTAAACACATTATTAAGAATAGAAAATAATAAAATATTATTTGACTATTAAGGAGTATAAAAATGGCATTAACATTTAATAAAATTCATGGTGAAGCTATAAAGTCTGAAATTGATTATTATAAGTTTGAAGAGGGCAGAAATAAATTTAGACTAGTTGGTGAAGTTTTACCAAGATATGTTTATTGGAAGCAGACATTAGATTCTAAGAAGAGCATTGCTATTGAATGCTTAAGTTTTGATAGAGAAAAAGAAAAGTTTACTAATGTAGAAAAGGATTGGTTTTCAGAGTATTTCCCTGAAGAAAAGTGCAGCTGGTCTTATTTAGTACAAGTTATAGACCCTAAAGATAACAAAGTTAAGGTGCTTGGACTAAAGAAAAAGTTATTTCAATCAATGCTAGATTTAGCGCAAGAACATCTTGGGGATCCTACAGACGCAGAAAATGGTTGGGATGTAGTTGTTTCTAAGAAGAAAACTGGCCCATTACCTTTTAATGTAGAATATACATTAGATCAGTTAGCTTGTAAAAAGAGAGCATTAACTGCTGAGGAAAAAGAGCTTATAAAGAATATTAAGCCCATAGATGAGTTATTCCCAAGACCTGCCCCAGAAGAGCAAAAAGCTTTTATTGAGAGAACTTGGATTAATGTAGAATCTAAGGAAGCTGATGATATACCACCAGAAGTAAGTGAAGAAATAGACTAATAGTAAAAAAAAGAGAGGCAAAATTTTGCCTCTCTTTTTATTGGATATATTAAATGAAGATATTATTTACTGCTGATTGGCATATAAAACTAGATCAAAAAAATGTACCGAAAAACTGGCAAATAAATAGATATAAAGATTTATTTGGTAAAATAGAACATTTAGCCAGAAAATATGATGTAAGTCAAGTAATTGTTGGCGGGGATATATTCGATAAAATTCCTAGTATGGAAGAATTAGAATTGTTTTTTAACTTTTTATCCTATCCACATGAAAATTACGTTATAATATTATATGATGGAAATCATGAAGCTACTACTAAAGGTAAAACTTTTTTACATAATCTAGCTCCAATTATTTCTAAAGTACATAAAAATGCTATGGTTATTAAAAATCCATGTAGTATTCGCAATATTGATTTTATACCATATACGCATATAAAGACATTAGGTTCAATTAATTTAGAACTAAGTGATAATAGGGTACTCTGCACTCATGTTAGAGCGGAAATACCACCGCATGTTCTACCAGAGATAGATTTAAAACTATTAGATAAATGGAAAGTTGTTTTAGCTGGTGATCTACACTCGTATACTAACTCACAAAGAAATATATTATATCCAGGTTCTCCATTGAGCACATCATTTCATAGAAATAAAGTAAAGAATGGATTAATAATATTTGATACGGAAACATTAGAACATGAATGGATTGACTTAGAATTACCTCAATTATTAAGAAAAACTATTAATAGTGTAGATGAGGCTATTCAAACCGATTATGATCATACAATATTTGAAATAGTAGGTAATTTACAAGAATTAAATAATGTAACACTAGGTATTAATAACATAGATAAGAAGATTGTATATAAAGAATCCAATAAACAGTTAGACTTATCTAATAAAACTATCCATGAGGAATTAGAAATATATTTAAAAGATATACAGAAGTTATCTGATAGTGATATATCTAATGTATTAAGAATATTTAGTGAGGCATATAATGATAATATTTAAAAAGCTATGCTGGGATTACTGGTTCTCTTATGGAAAAGATAATGAAATAGATCTAAACTTAAATAACTTAACACAACTAATAGGTGTTAATGGTAGTGGAAAATCTTCTATTCCTTTAATAATTGAAGAAGTATTATATGGCAAAAACTCCAAAGGAATAAAAAAGCAAGATCTTTTAAATAGAAAATATACTTCAAAAACATTATTTGCTAGATTAGATTTTAATATAGACGAAGATGAATATAGTGTTGAATTAAATAGAAAAACTACCATTAAATTATCTCTATTTAAAAATGGTACTGATATATCATCACATACCTCTAAGAATACATATAAAACTATAGAAGAAATTATAGGTCTAGATTTTAAAACATTCTCTCAGCTATTCTATCAGACATCTAAATCCAGTATAGAATTTCTAACTTCTACTGATACACAAAGAAAAACATTTTTAATATCTCTATTTAATCTTGATAAGTATTTATCCATTTATGAAATATTTAAAGAGAAGTATAAAGAAGCATCAAAACAAGTATTAAAGTTACAAGGTACATGTGATACAATAAATAGATGGATTGAAAATAATAAAGCATATAATACAGAAGAAAAACCTTTATTAAAAGAAATAAATCATGACATCTCTAAAGATTTACATGAAATAAGTAAGCTAAATATTGAGCTGAATAACATTGATAAAACTAATAAAAGTATAAGAGCTAATAATCAATATAAAAGCTTAATTGCACAAATTGATTATAACTTATTATCTG
>WSSedA2C3DRAFT_1000097_pt1 | contig 11134 bp, 9 predicted proteins | sample WetSurSA2Cattail_FD_9486 | JGI IMG/M metagenome (IMG submission 9486) | reverse complement strand
TTGGATGCTGATGTTGTGTTTGAGGCCAAGATATCATCCTTCAAATTGCGTAATGCAAAAATAGGTTTGGAAGCGACAAACAGTGAAAGTCTGGAATTAATAGCACAATTGAATTATACAATTGAAAAAGAGATTACTTTAGCAACTGTTCATTTTTCACCAATATATTTTCAGTTAGGACCGATACCGGTTGTAATCGTAATTAAACTTGATATTAAAGCAGGTGGAAGTGGTTATGCGAATGCAAGCCTGAGTGTTGGATTTGAAAATACTGTCTCTTTTGAAGCGGGAATAAGTTATGAAAGAGGACAGGGATGGGATCCATACAGTAATTTCAACAATCAGTTTAATTATAATCCACCGACACTTACAGCCAATGCAGGTGCAAGAGTATTTGTTAAACCAGAAATAAGTGTTGGTGTCTATGGTGTTCTTGCCGGTTATGCAAACGCAGAAGCTTATGGAGAGATACTTGTCGATTTCTTTAATTCACCGTGGTGGCAGCTTTATGCCGGATTAGATTTTGGAGTTGGGGCTAGAGCAAAAATTTTGGGTATTGAAATATTTGACTTTGAAACAAATGTTTTAGAATTAAGATGGCTGCTTGCTCAGGCTAGTGGTAATCTGCTTGATCCATGTCCGGGACTTCCTAACATTACTGATTCACGAAATGGAAAAGTATATAATACAGTATTAGTAGGTAATCAATGCTGGCTAAGAGAAAATCTGGATATTGGTACGAGAATAAATGGATCACAACCTCAAACTAATAATGGTACAATTGAAAAATACTGTTATGACGACAATCCTGCTAATTGCAATACATACGGTGGATTGTATCAATGGGATGAAGCAATGCAGTACGTAACTGAGCAGGGCACAAAAGGAATTTGTCCTACTGGTTGGCATATACCAACTATGACAGAATATATGACGTTAGGTGGAACTGTTGTTGGAGATGCGAATGCACTTAAAGCAGTTTTGCAGGGAACAGGCAATGGTGCAGGAACAAATTCAAGTGGATATACCGCATTGTTAGCAGGTGATCGTTTCGACAACGGTTACTTTGAGAATTTAAGTCACGACGCTTATTTCTGGAGTTCATCGAACTACGATGAAACAGGTGCCGGCAATTTGAATTTGTACTACGATGATGATATAATTTACCTGGGACTTAACGACGACAAGGAATACGGTTTTAGTGTTCGGTGTTTGAAGGATTAGAAAAGAATGAAAAACTTGGCTCTAAGTATAATTCTTTTATTAAGTGTTAATTTTTCTATTGCACAAATTATTAATTTAAGGATTGTTGATCTTATTGAGAAAAAAGCGGTCCTTGCTTCTCTCTCAGGCGAAAAAATTTCATTCATTGATTCTATAAGTGTTAACAACAAGAGAGAATTTGATTTTAAATTAGAAAAACATAATTCAGGCATATATCGCCTTAAGTTTAATAATAAAAACTGGCTAGATTTTATTTATGACAATGAAGATGCAGAAATAGAAACCAATGCAAATAACATTTCAGATAGTCTTAAGGTTATAAAATCAAAATCAAACAAAATTTATTATGAGTTTATCAAACTCAACAAAGACTACAAAACAAAATCAGAACTGCTTCAGTTAATACTTGCCCGTTATCCAAAAGAAGACGATTACTATCAAGCTACAAAAGAAAAACTAATACAAGTTCAGGAAGATTATTTTCACTTTGTAAATGTAATTGCACAGGCGATTCCAAATTCATTTATTGCCAGATATGTTGGTTCTGCTCAACTGCCAGTAATAGATACTAGTATTCTATCTGAACAACAACTTACATTTCTGAAAACTCACGCTCTGGATAACGTTGATTTCAATGACGACGGATTGATTTATTCAGATGCATTCACCAATAAGACAATCGAGTATCTTACTTACTATCGCAATCCTCAACTTCCATTGGAACTTCTTGAAAAAGAATTTATGTCAGCGATAGATACTATTCTGGGCAAAGCAAAAGTTAACGATATAGTCTATACTCATATTGTAGAATATCTTCTTGATGGATTTAAAAAATTCGGGTTCGATAATGTGATAAACTACATAGTTGGGAATTACGTGATTAAAGATGATCTATGCCTGGATCAAAAGCTTACAACAACTCTTGACAGAAGAATCCAACAGGCAAGGAATTTTAAGGTTGGCAGCGTAGTCCCCAATATTATTCTTCCTGATTCAACAGGTTCATTATTTGAGCTTAGTAAAATAAATACTGATATGATATTAATAATCTTTTACGCAAGCTGGTGTCCGCACTGTCAAACACTACTTCCACAAATATACGAACTATACAAATTCCAAAAAGAAAAGCAGTTTGAGGTAATAACAATTTCGATTGATACTTTGAGAACAGATTGGCTGAAATTTATAAGAACAAATAATTTGAACTGGATGAATGTATCAGATCTTAAGGGTTGGGTCGGACAAGCAACAAAAGACTATTATATCTATGCAACACCTACGATGTTTTTAGTTGATAATGAGAGAAAAGTTATTTCGATGCCTAAAAGTGTAGGAGAAATAAATAACGCAGTGAAATAAAAATTTTAGTAATACTACTCCCCTATTCCATCCCACTTAGCTATGGCTGGGTGGGATTTTTTATTTTCTTTCTTGTGGTTATCTAAAGCAAAATAATATTTCTACCAAAGAAAATATACAATCTCGTTTTGCTAAAGGAATTCAGGTTTACTTGGAAAAGGATATGCAATTGATCTGGAAAATGAATAATAGAGAAATAGAAAACCAGTATTAATTAAAGCATATATCTATTTAATCCTTAAATACTGTTTAGGAAAATCTCCCAACTCCACATTCAATTTTTTGGCTGCATGTAAAGCCCAGTAAGGATCTCGAAGTATTTCTCTAGCAAGTAAAACTAAATCAGCTTGGCCTGTTCCAATAATTTGCTCCGCTTGCTCTGCTGCAGTTATTAACCCGACACCTCCGGTAAGAATGTTAACTTCTGTTTTTATTCTTTGGGCAAAAGGAATTTGGTAACCTGGTCCTATCGGAATTAGAGCTTTAGAAACATTTCCGCCACTTGAGCAATCTATTAAATCAACCCCAACATCTTTTAACCACTTTGCTAACTGAACAGCCTGATCAATGTCCCATCCGCCTCCGACCCAATCCGTTGATGAAATTCTAGCAAACAAAGGTGTTCCTACAGAAATGGCATCTCTCACGGACTTAGCAACTTCGATTGCAAATCGGCATCTGTTTTCTAAACTTCCACCATAATTATCTTTTCTGTGATTTGATATAGGAGAAAAGAATTCGTGAATTAAATAGCCGTGTGCCATATGTAATTCAACTATTTCAAAACCAGCTTCCAGACTTCTTTTTGCAGCCTGATGAAATTGATCAATAACAAGCTTGATATCATTTTCATCCATTTCTTTAGGATTAGGAAAATTATCTCCAAAGGATAGTGCGCTTGGTGCTAATGTCTGCCATCCTCCATTTTCAGTATTAACTTTTCCATCACCTTTCCATGGTGCATAAGTTGAAGCTTTTCTTCCGGCGTGAGCTAACTGAATACCAGGAACCGAGTTCTGTGTTTTTATGAATGCTGTAATCCTTTTATAGGCATTAACTTGATCATCGTTCCAGATTCCCGCATCATCAGGAGATATTCTTCCTTCGGGGGAAACAGCAGTTGCTTCGGTAATTATTAATCCCGCTCCACCGACAGCACGGCTTCCGAGATGGACTAAGTGCCAATCATTTGGGACTCCTTCATTACAGGAATACTGACACATTGCTGAAACAACAATACGGTTCTTTAATTCAATATTTCTGATTTTAAGGGAAGAAAATAACTTGCTCATATAGCTACTCAATTTTTTGATAATTGAAAATTTATCATAGGAAATGTACCCAACTCAGAAGTAATTAAGTAACGAATCGGCTCTCTTTTTAATTCAACAAAATATTTACTGTCAAAAGATTTAATCTATCATCAAGTTCAGTGAACTTATCGTTCACAATCTGCATTTCACGAAGTGAAGCTTCATCGGTTTAATTTAAACCGATAAATTTTATAAACCGATTTTCTATAGGAATTCAGGTTTACTTGAGAAAGGGTTTGCAGTTGATCCGGTTGTCAACACAGCGCTAGATGATCTCTTCGACAGTGTCTTTTTAAGATTGGGTTTGAATTTATTTAAAATGTTTAAATGCTGATTAGCAATTTAATATTAACTAAGATAATGAATTTTTCAGGAACAGGTCAAAGATAGTTAAACATGCTCATTAGAACAGACAAAGATATTTAATGCTCAAGTATTTTTTGTTATTTTAAATTTGCTTTTAAGAAATAGTATTTCATTTTTGAGGTTAATATGATGTCAAAGTTTTTAATCATTTTTATAGTAATATGTGCACAAATTATATATTGTGTTAACCTGTTTGCACAGGAAGAAAATGTGATAATAAAAAATTATAATCTGGAATTGGCAAAAGAAAGTCCTCCGCATAAGATGTTAAGCAAACTTGAGGGTAAATGGGATTTAAATTATAAGTTATGGATAAATCCGAATGCTGACCCTGAAGAGGGGAGCGGAACTGCAGATGCCGAAGTCATACTTGGTGGAAGGTTTCTTCAAGTAAACATGGTATACTCAATATATGAGAAAGAGTTTACAAGCGAGCATATCTTCGGATACGACACAGAAGTCAATAAATTTTCTCTTTTTTCTATTGATGAATTTAGCACGAACGCAATTTTTGAATATGGCGATTTTGATATAGAGACAGAGTCAATAGTATTTACTGGAACAGACAGCACTTCTTCAAATCCTTCTACAGATGAAAAAAGTTATAAGTATCGGATTGAACTCTATATTCCGACAGAAGAGGATGTCAATGAATTCGGATTTAGCACTTACTTTCTAAATCAGGAAGGTAAATGGGTTCCCCTTATGGAAACAAGTTTTATAAAAGCAGATTGAATAATAAATAATTCTGTCATAGATTGATCTGGTTAAGAAATAAGCAGCGACTTTGAAGACTTTTCTTCATCGGAAGAAAATTACTCTCGATTCGAAATCTAAATCATTAAAACAATTATGGTATTGATATTTAATTACATCTCAAGTTTTAGAAAAACTACCATAATTGGTATATCCGTAATTCTTTTACTTTTAATTGGGTATCTTGACTTTGTTACAGGAATCGAAGTCTCAATATCAATTTTTTATTTACTACCTGTTGCACTCTGCTCATGGTTCATCAATAAATGGGCTGGTTTCATTATTGCAATATTCAGCTCTGTTGCTTTATATGTAGCAGACTAATTACTATCCCACTCTGTTAGTCATTTAATTATTCCCTATTGGAATGCAATTGTAATGCTTGGATTTTTTTTACTGATTTCTTATATCCTCGCGGAACTGAAGGATAGTATAGATAAGGAAAATATTTTGGCGCTGAATATTCAAAAAAGTTTACTACCTAAAGGATTGCCTGACATACCCGGGTATCAAATTGCTGCAACATGGATACCTACAAGAGTTGTCAGTGGCGATCACTACGATATAATCACAGTCAATAAAAATCTTTACGGAATCTGTGTTGCTGATGCAAGTGGACATGGGGTTCCGGCAGCGTTGCTAATGTCAAACCTACAATCAGCATTTCGAATAATTACGGCTAGCACAATTTCACCTAAAGATGTGTGTACTCAACTCAATAAATTCTATGTGGAAAACATGGAACAAGGGAAATTTATTAGCTTCTTCTTTGGGATATTGGATACAGAGAAGAAAACATTTGTTTATTCAAATGCAGGTCATCCACCAGCTTTAGTCATCCGACAAAATCAAGTTGTAATTTCTCTTGAAAGTGGTGGATTGTTACTCGGCATCGATTCCAGATCAGAATATCAGGAAGGAAAAGTTAAATTAAATTCAGGGGATGTTATTCTTTTATATACAGATGGAATTATTGAAGCTAAAAATAGTAAGGGGGAGCTGTTTGGGGAGGAGCAATTAATTAATACTTGTCGAACAGTTTTGAAATCGCCTGCATTTAATATCAGTCAGGAAATTTTAGCATCTGTTTCAAAATTCAGTAATGGAAAAAATGACGATGATCTAACACTTTTTGTTATTTCTATCGATTAAGCTTATAGGGATTTTCTTTTTAATCGTTGAAGATTTGAACTCAAAACTGTTTAGAAATAATAATAGCTAATCACTGGTAACTTAAATCCTATTTTTAATATCCTTCAATGACGTTGAACTTTCCATTAAATCAGGTAAATACTCAACAGTAGAAATAAAACTCCATAGATACGATACGATAGAGTATATTCTTCCTGTGGTAAAATCATCCAGATCAATAGAAATGTATAGCACAAAAATAAAAATAATCAGAAGCACCAATCTTAAACTTCCAAAATTGATTGCACTCCAATTACCAATTTTTCGTTGTGTGCTTCCCATTTTATTAAAAATGTTTTTAACATTTTCAGGATTTTTAGTTGAAAATGATTCATACACACCCTCATAATTATCGTGAAGGTCAGTTTGTAATACGGAAACTTTTTTGTTGTAGATTATGTTAATTAAAATAAGCGGTGCACCCACAAATAGGCAGACAAAAGAAATTCTCCAATCAATAAATGTTAATGCGATAATTGCGCCGGTAAAAGTAATGGATTGCTCTATAATTTCGGGGATTCGATATTGAAAAAATGAAACAAGCTGTTCGGAGAGCTGTGCACGTGCGGCACCTTTTTCAGGTTCAATTTTATTTTCTTTTACTGCTTCGGCAATTTTTACAGCTATATCCGTATTCATATTTTGAAATACCTTGGGTTCCATCCTTCTTCTGACGGTTCCTGAAATTGTATTTATTCCAAATAGCAAAATCCAAAGTAATAACACCTGCATATGATGCGATTGAAAACGAAGATTGCGGCTGTATGATTTATTTATAAACTCATCAATTACATTACCGAAAACAGTAGGTTCAATTATCCACGCAACATTTTCTACTATAACTAATAATAGAATTATTATTAAAGTTTTTTTATAGGCTTTGAATAATTTTTTGATCGTCATATAAATGCCAATCCTTTAATATCCATTTCATAACGTCGAATACTTATAAAAGAATTTTTTTGCTATTTCAGCACTTGTTATATAAAGCAGTATTATTAAACCTATATAAAATATAAAAGTTAGCGGTAGCGAAATAAATTCAAAAAGATTTAATAAAGGAGATACTGGTATAATTACTGTGAATACAATTATTGATAGTGTCGCCAGAAGCAGATATTTACCCGGTTTACTTTTATAAAATGGTTTTCTTGTTCTTACTACAAGCACTATAAGCACTGCTGAAATAACTGATTCAAGAAACCAGCCAGTTCGAAACTGATCTACATTTGCATCTAACAACCACAATAAAACACCGAACGTGAGATAATCGAAAACAGAACTTATTGCTCCAAATATCATCATAAACCTTCTTATGAATTTAATGTCCCATCTTCTGGGTTTTTCTATCCAATCTGCATCAACAGAATCTGTAGCAATTGTCATCTCAGGAAAATCAGTTAATAAATTTGTGAGTAGAATTTGTTTTGGAAGAAGAGGCAAAAATGGAAGAAACAAAGAAGCACCTGCCATGCTAAACATATTACCAAAGTTAGCACTTGTGGCCATAAAAACATATTTGATTGTGTTGGCAAAAGTCATTCTGCCTTCTCGTATACCACTTAATAAAACATTCAAATCCGTTTCCAGCAGAACAATATCTGCTGCTTCTTTTGCAACATCAACAGCAGTATTAACAGAAATACCCACATCTGCAGCATGCAAAGCTGATGCATCGTTTATTCCGTCACCCATATAACCAACTACATTTCCGGCTTTTTTTAACGCTATAATTATTCGCTCTTTCTGATTAGGTTCAACTTCTGCAAAAATGTTTATATCATTCACACTCCGATATAAAGCTTCATCACTTAGCTGTCGAATTTCCAAACCAGTTATTATTCTTATATTCTTTAAACCTATTTGTTTACTAACATTTTCAGCGACTAATTTATTATCACCGGTTATAATTTTTAATGATACGCCAAGTTCATTTAGATTTGATATTGTTTCAAAAACGTTCTTCTTCGGAGGATCAAATAAAATAATGAAACCCAAGAAAATCATTTCACTTTCTGATTGCTTGATTATACTGATTTCATTTTGAATGTTTTTATAAGCAATACCCAGCACTCGATAACCGTTAGCACTCATTTTTGCATAATAGTCACTAATCTTGAGTAGTTCAGGTGTGATTTCATTAAGTGTTCCATTTCCATCTTCAAAACTTTTACATACTTCCAGCACATTTCTAAGTGCACCTTTAGTAATCATTATGTTTTTCTTATGATCAGAAACACAAACACTCAATCTTTTACGTAAAAAATCGTATGGTATCTCATCTATTTTCTTAAAAGATTCAAGAGTTATCTTCTGATAGTCGATAATTGCTTCATCAATTGGATTGATAAAACCTGTTTGGTAATGAGCGTTCAACTGCGCATATAAAAGTACTTTTTCATTCTTATTTCCTTCTGTATCTGTAAAAGAGTATATCTTAACTTTTCCTTCAGTCAGAGTTCCAGTTTTATCAGAACACAAAACATTCATGCTGCCAAAATTTTCAATCGAATTAAGTTTTTTAACAATCACTTTTTCTTTTGCCATTCGCTTTGCACCATGCGAAAGATTAATACTAATTATAGCGGGAAGTAAAGTAGGAGTTAGTCCAACAGCCAGAGCAAGTGAAAAAAGAAATGAGTCAATGATAGGTTTGTGAAGATAGACGTTAAAGGAAAAGATTATGAAAATCATTACCAGTGTTACTTCCATTAAAAGATAGCCGAATTTTCTTATTCCACGTTCGAATTCTGTTTCTGCAGGACGGAGCTTAAGCCTTTCTGATACTTTCCCAAATTCAGTGTTAATTCCGGTTTTTACAACCACGGCCTTGCCGTTTCCACTTATAACGTGTGTTCCCATAAAAAGCGTATTAGTTCTCTGACTCAAAACAGTTTCTTTTGTTATTTCTGAAACACTTTTTTCAACAGGAAATGTCTCCCCTGTTAAAGCAGCCTCATCTATAAAAAGATCGTGCGATTCAATTACTTTAGCATCTCCTGGTATCACAGAACCAGCTGATAAAATTATTATATCTCCCGGAACAATTTCTTCTATAGCTACTTCTTTTTCTTCAGCATTTCTTAACACCCTGCTTTTTATTTGCACAATTGCTAATAACTTTTTGACTGCATCAGCAGCACCTCGCTCCTGCCAAAATCCTAACATTCCGCTAATAAAAATTATAGAAAGAATGATGTAAGCGTCTGTTGTGTCTCCAAGAAAGATGGAAAGAATTGCAGCAAATATTAATATGATAATTATAGGGCTTTTAAATTGTGCTAAAAGAAGGGTAAGTGAATCTGATTTTTTCTTAGCTTTCAGTCTGTTTGCACCATATTGCTTTATTCTTTTTTGTGCTTCAGATTCTGTTATTCCATTAATCTGGGTTTCAAGTTCCTTAAGTATTGCGTCTTGTGAGAGACTCCAGAAGTTGGAAAGATTTTCAGTTTTCATTAATTCACCTGTTCTGTTAATCAAATTTAATTATTAAATATCATTGTTATACAAGAACAACGACATTGAGGTGCATTTTGTATTTTGTAATAGAAAAATTATTTAAATATGAAGAGGAGTAATTTATGCCTAGCCTAATCCATGTTGAAAAACATTTTAATGCAAGTGATACTGTGAGAGATATTGTAATTGGAATGTCTGATGGTTTAACAGTTCCTTTTGCTCTCGCCGCAGGATTGACCGGAGCGATTGCGGCAAGTAATTTGGTCATTACAGCAGGATTTGCTGAAATTGCAGCCGGTTCAATTGCTATGGGGCTCGGAGGCTACTTAGCTGCAAAAAGCGATTATGAACATTTTTTCAGTGAAAAAAGGCGTGAACAATCAGAAATTAAAAATCTACCTGATGTTGAAAAGAAAGAGGTCTCGGAAGTTTTCAGGGAATATGGACTTTCGGATGAAGAGATAAAACCGATATTAGATAAATTTGAAAAGAATCCTAAAAGCTGGGTAGATTTTATGATGAAGTATGAGTTGGGATTAGAAGAACCTGACACAAAACGCGGATTAAGAAGTGCTTTAACAATTGCATTGTCATATATAATGGGTGGAATAATTCCACTCTCGCCTTATTTTTTTGTGAAAGACGCTCATAACGGACTAGCAATTTCTGCAATTATGACTATGCTGGCATTATTAATTTTCGGATATGTCAAAGGAAAATTCACTGGAGCGAAACCAATTAAAAGTGCAATCCAGACAGTAATAATTGGAGGGATAGCGGCAAGTATTGCATTTCTTTTAGCAAAATTTATTGGCTAATGAAGGAAGGCTCCTTTAATGTTTTATCTATTTGAAGGAAAAAATGCATTCGATTTTGTATTCAAGGTTTATAAAAATTTCAATTCTAATCTGAATACTATTCTTATTAAAAGAATAAAAATGCACGTGGAGGATTTACTTATTCAGGAATAAAATAACTTAGTATGAAAAAAATCTATTCTACTAAAAATATATGATGTTTTGGGGAATGAAATCTTAACTCTTGTCAATGAAGAAAAAGTAGTTGGAGATTATGAAATTGAATTTAAGGCAGCAAGTTTGTCAAGTGGAGACTATTTCTACAAAATGCAAGCTGATAATTTCATAAGCACTAAAAAAATGATACTGATGAAGTAAAATTTTATAAGCAATACTTCCCTATTCAATCCCACTTAGCTAAAGTTGAGTGGGATTTTTATTTTGATTTGTTTATTGCTTTTAAGCTTGAATATTTTTTTACTCAAAAAAATTTTAAACTTTTTTTCATATTGGAAATCAGTTAATCTCCTCTGTGAATGAATGGAATATCTGATAGATTGGAGACTATAACATAGGAACCGATGCATTACTCTATTAAAATAAAGTTTTTTTCTTATAACTAATATATTTTGGAAATCTTTCGACTAACTCAAGCTCTTCCAGATAGCG
>WSSedA2C3DRAFT_1000096_pt1 | contig 11359 bp, 28 predicted proteins | sample WetSurSA2Cattail_FD_9486 | JGI IMG/M metagenome (IMG submission 9486) | reverse complement strand
TGATAATGGAAGTTATAGCAAAAGCCAAGATGACTTCGATGTTACAAGGGGACGACTACGAGCACGACATTATGGACTCAGAAGCAAAGGTTTGGGCTAAGCATGTCAACGAGAAAAAGGGTTGTGACTAATGGATCAAGAATATTTAAAGGAAAATCAGCTTATCAGAGAGATGATGAAGCAGGGGGAGTTCTCTTGTTTGGTAGATCTTACCGAGGCAGATTTTATAAAGAAAAGGGGCTTTATAGTGCAGTGGTGGTGTCGCAAGACCGACAAAATGTATGAGTCTAAAGCCCCTACCCTGATAGAAGCCCTGAGCAGTGTGCTTGGGCAGGCTAAAGTAGATCCGGAACCATGGGTAACCGAGGAAGAATGTGCCAGAACGGCCGAGAAATTCAAGATCAAAATCTTTATACCAGACCCTAACAGCCCCTTTAAGCCCTATTGCAATGGATGACTACAGCATTTATAATAAAGAGACAGTCTTTTTCTCAGCCACAGAGATAGAAATAATGATCCGGAGTCTAGAAGTTGTGCATGATTCTGCAGGAACCACTGACTGGGCTAGAGAGAAGATAGATGGTATCATAAAGAAACTCCGGGGAATGAGCTCCTCCGAAGGAAATAAAAAGGAATACTTACACTGATGTGGCAGGCGTATTTGGTGTTATGTAGTGACGGAACGTTATACTGTGGGATTTCCCGTGATATTGACGTCCGTTTAGAGGAACATAACCGGGGCAAGGGAGCCAAATACACAAGGGCCCGGCGGCCAGTAAGACTGGTATGGTACAGTGATGTAGTAGATACAAGATCAGAAGCTACCAAGTTAGAACTACAAATAAAAAAACTGACCCGCTCTCAGAAGTGGGCACTGATAAAAGAGGGAGTTTTCTGATGGCAAATTTAGTATGCTCTAAATGCGGAAGCGAGAATTTTAGAAATTCATGCTCTTCCACCCTGATGGGAGGACCCATAAACTATTGGACTTACACTTGCGCTGAGTGTGATAACAAAGAGGTAGTAAAAAGAGTTGATACCCATTATGATAAACACAGAATTGTATTGGGAGACCAGGATGAAATCATTACAAAGGGAGAAAAATAATGAAGTTCAAACCACTATATGACAAGCTGTTGATCAAAAGAGACGACGCAGAAGAGGTTTCGCCCGGCGGTATCTTTATACCAAAGGCGGCAGAAGAGACCCCGTCTAAGGGCGTTGTTGTAGCGGCGGGGGAAGGTTATAGAACAGAATCAGGAGCCCTTTTGGACCTGAAAGTAAAGGTGGGCGACCAGATAATATTTGGAAAGTATGCTGGAAGTGAAGTAGTGATTGATGGAGAAAAATTTATTATCATCGAGGAAGAGAACGTACTGGGGATAATTGAGTGACCTTTAAAAAAACGTACACAGAAGACGAAGTCTTGAGTTACATAAAGACGGCGCATAGCCGAGATTCGCTGTCAACCATTTATATAGCAATGGCTTCATTTGCAAGTATTTTCGGGGGGACCTTTGAATTCTTATATAATCCCCACGTCCCGAAAGAGTATAAAGGTGTATTAGTCTTTAAAGAGGACAAGTGGACTTACCTATTGGAAGAGGCCATAGAAAGTATTACTAGATTCCACCATATGGGGGAGCCTGCTAATGATGAAGAAAAGGCCGAGCAGTATAAAAAGATCTGGGATAATAGTTCGCTGGGAGAGAAACTTCTGGGGAACCTAAACGTATTAATGGAACACCTAAAAGGGAAAATCATGGTGACTAGCCGTCCAGACATACGAACTGACTGCTCATTGTCGTTTTCTGATAAAGATGTTGTTGCTTATTTACAAGAGGTGGCTGAAACTTATAAAGCCGAGTTAAAGGCGGGCAAGACTCACGACCCGTATGCTCTATAAAACGAAAGCCCGGTAGAGAGCCTACCGGGCCTTACTAATTAAGAGACGTCTATTTTCTTAACGTCTTTCCCTGATTCCACAGACCCAGGTAAGGGATCAAAAAACTCTATTAATCTCACGGTCAAGACACCCTCAGTCAGGTCGGCGGAGACTTGGCCTCCCCTCTTTTCCCAATCAGAATGCATCTTATCATGCAGGGGAAAGGACCTAGCAAATGAAGATCTCACCAACTCCCTTTTGATAAAATTTCCCTCATCGAAGGTTTCGTCTTTTTGAACCTTTCCAGAGATCGTGAGAGTCCCGCCCTTGATGCCAATGTCCAGGTCTTCTTTTTTCACAAAAGGCAATGCCGCCTCAAAAATTAAATCTGCATTATCCTGTCTTACATCTACCTTGGGATAAGACCGCGTTTTGACATCAGAAGAAAAGGATCTAAACGGGTCCACTGGCTTAAAAAACTCCGCTATCATAGAATCAAATAAGCTTGTCATCGGTGTCCTGAACTCATCCAGTGACACTGGTACTATCCAGTTCATATTATATTACCTCCGCAGAGTGTAGTTTAGTCAAGAAGGCACCTAGCTCTTCTTGCTAACGAGATTAGACAACTTCAGGTTCTTTTTGTTCCTCTAAATTTTCTTGTGAACCACAAGCAGTGCATCCGCCTCATTCATAGGAAGACATCACTCTTTTGGAGAGCTCTGCAGCTTCCTCTTTTGAAATCCCCAGGTCTTTATACAGACGCGCGTATCTTTCTTCTAGTGTTTCTTCCATAACAACCTCCAATTTTTTAGACACCATGCGAAACATTAGTACACACGCAGTGTCTATACTATAAGATTCAATAGGAAGGAAAAAGATTCAATGGCAAATTACTTTTTTACCTCGGATACACACTTCAATCATTACAATATCATGTGTTACTGTGCCAGGCCCTTCGAGAGCCTGGAAGACATGAATGAGACTATTATTAAGAACTGGAACTCGGTAGTGAAGAAGGAAGATTTTATCTATCACTTAGGAGACTTTGGCTGGGGCCAGCTACAGAAAAACCAAGAGATATTCGAAAGACTAAACGGAAGAAAGTATCTGATCAAAGGTAACCACGATAACAATAGCATCAACCAACTAGGGTGGGTCTGGGTTAAAGACACAGCCATGATCAAAGTATATGACAAGTATATCTGGTTGAGCCACTACCCACACCGTACATGGAACAGGGCTATGCACGGGGCATGGCATCTATTTGGACATATACATAATAAGCTGGCTCAGTTCTGGCTCTCTTTCAACGTGGGGGTAGACGCCCATGAGTTTATGCCGTTGAGCTATGATCAAGTAGAAGGTCGAATGGACCGTGTTACAGAGGAAAATAACTACCTCTACCACCAAGAAGTCATCGCAGGGGAATTTGATGGCTGGGAAGAACAATTTTAAAGGAGGGCACTATGTGGCCTAGAATAGCATTATGGGTTGTCGGTTTTTTAGCCGTGCCCGTAGCAAAACATGTTTGGAATAAGATACTGGAAGCTCCTAGTTATTGGAAGGACATGGAGAGGGTAAACGCCGAGCACGCGGCTGAAGAGAAGAAAGATAAAGAGCTACTAGAGAAATTTAAGAAGAGCATGGTGGACAGCCTCTCTGGGAGGCCTGGGAAAACCAGCCAACGACGGGAAATTTTATTCAGAGATTTTAGGGATGTAAAAAATGAAAGACTGTGAGATGACTTGTATCAGTTGCTTTCACTCTGGAGACAGTTACGTTCAAGAGCCAATCTCGGGAAGAAGTAAAGCCGGGGAAGAGGTATGGACTGAAGACTGTGATGTGTTAATGTCCTCGGTTATTTGCAGAGCCGAGCCCAACCCGAAGTTCATTTCAATGCATTGCCCTGACTATGGTTGTCCTGATGTCCGAGCAGAGCCAGAATTTCATAAGTGTGGTATGGGCCGGTGGTGGAATAGTGGACGCTGGATCCAATTGTTTGACGCGGAGGATTCCCGAGGATGAAAAGAACAGTTGTTGATTGTGACAGATGCGGAAAAGAATGTGAGGACCACATCAGTATAGTAATACCTAATGGGACACACAGTTATTCTGACGGGATAGAGTGGAATAAAGACTTTCTTTATGAAAATAAAGACCTCTGTAATAAATGTGCTGAGGCTCTGTTGAAGCATCTATTTTCTTTCAAGAAACAGACAGACGGCAGCTGGGCCAGTTCGCGCTTCTCACACCCAGGAGCGTCTACAAATGACGCAGTGGCTTTGGCCCTGCGATTCTTCAAGATAAAGGAAAAACCGTAATGCCTATTTTTGTAGTTTTTCTTCCACTGATTGCCTTTGGAGTAGGGATACTAGTGGGCTATACAATGAAGCCGGAAGATGTTATTAAATCAGCCGAAGATGTATATGGCCCTGAGCCAACGAGAAAGAAACCAGAAAAGGAATTACCCAAGTGGGATAAACCATGCTAACTGTCGTAGGGCCTAAAGACAAAGTGCCTGCGGGCGCAGAAGTCCTTAATACAACGTCTCGTTCCCAAGATTGGGGACGGGCGTTTAGTCCGTTCCTCCTGGGCCCCTGTAAGCTCTATAGTGACTTTGTTTCTCAGAACGTGGAGAACGGGTGGCAATACTCGAAAGTGTACCCAGAGCACGCAGGCTCCTCTAGGATCGTCACGGATGAATATTGGAAATGGGCCACGCAGGGGTGGGCAAACCCCCGCGCCGTAAGGTATCCGATGGGAAAAGGTGCCAAACCACTATACAGCCTGTGGAACGGAATCCGTATGGACTATATCATGGCCCGAAAGTTTATTTACATACCTCTATATTCTAACTCGGTTATGGGAACCGACGCCTTCTGGTGGCTGTCTGAAATAGAGAAAGACCGAGACATATATTTGTGGGACTTTGATGGCTATAATCACCGTGCCCTTGGTATGACCTATGAGGATGTGATCAATAACCCCAACAGAACTATGGGGCACGCTTTTATTATTGCGATGCTAATACATGGTTCCTTTGACATAACACACGGACCTTTTTGGTCCTTTCATTACAAACAGAAGGAGAAACAATATTATGATAGCACAAATCCTATGGTTCGCCGCTGGCTTCATTACTAGCCGGATGTACTCCGATGAGATTACTGCTTGGCTCGAAGAAGTCGAGGATAAAATAGTTGATGCCTTTGGGCAAGAGGTAGATTTCGGACCGCTTAACAGACATGTCCGAGATCTTCCATTTTATGAAGCCGCCAAGAAAAAAAGAGAAAGCGCGGAACGGGAAGAATGGATCAACGGTCTTATAAGAGAGTCGATGGATAGGGTTGGCCTTGACAGTAAGGACGCCTATATGAATAAAACTATTGGTCAAATTTCCAGAGCTGTTACGGAAGCCTATGACAAATATGGGGAGCCAGGAACCACAGCCTTCATGAAGAAATGGAATAGCTACGTTAAGTCCCAGGACGAGGCGCAGCCAATGGATAAATCAGAGGGAAGGGGATAAGACATTCACCAGTAGAACATTTAAAATATCAGAAAAAGAATTTGAGAAATACCAGGAATGGTATGAGGAACATAAAAAAGAAAAGTGTGGCTATACGGGCTATCTGGGAGCCATCGGCGGGGGCATTGATATAATCTTCAGTCCCACGTCAGTAGGCACAGGAGTTACGGTTAGATGCCATTGTGGGGCAGAAATAGACCTAACTGATGTAGGCCTTTGGTAAGGACAAAAGATGAAGTGGGTAATTCAAGAAGACGTCTTTGACGAAAATTACGTCGACGACATGGAGGAGGCACTGGCTGACCTGGGTTTAGCGCGCGGGACTGGTTATGAGATAATCAAGTATGTTCCGTTTGCTGAGCCCTCAGCCTTCTTGCCTATCCAACCCAACAATAACGTAATCGTTTACGGATCTATAAATCTACTCAAGCAAGTGCAGAGCTATACACAGTGGAAACCTGGAGCCGGGGTTACTTGGGATAATTATAAATGCTCTGAGTACTACAAACACTTTGGAAATTATGTGTTAAACAAGGGGGGACACTGTGTTACGTTGAAAGAGCTCCCCAGCCTTATGGACAAAATAGGTGGACCCAGATTTATCAGGCCGGATGCAGGTGACAAAGCGTGGGTTGGCGGGGTTTATGACCCTTATGAGGCCAGAAGACATGCTGAGTATGTTGCCTCCCGACATGGAGGTGAAATGTTGATGCATGTTTGTGCCCCGTGCCCCATTGATTGGGAAGCCCGCTATTTCTGCATAGAAAACGAAGTAATAACAGGCTCTCTTTATAGAATACAAGGAAAGAGAATCTTAACTCTGACCTCTCTAGAAAGTAGCACAGAAGTAAAACAATTTGTAAATCAAGTTTTGGCTGAGGTTTCCTGGAGGCCTGATCCGGTATTTGCGCTAGACCTGTGTGCATCCGGTGGAAACATCTACATAATGGAACTCAGCGCCTATCACTGTGCCGGGCTTTATAAATGCGACATAAAAAAACTTAGTACACGGGTTCACAAATACTATGAGGCAAGAAAATGATAACAGCCTTAGTGATAGTTTTAGCATTTTGTCTATATATTTACGTCAGCACAGGGAGGCTGTGGCCATGAACATACAAGTATTTTATAACACTGATTTTCCTATAATGATGACCGCCCGAGGCCCGGAAGGGTATCCCATGGTCCACGCTGTCCTATCTAATGAAATAGAACCACCGAGGTTGGTAGTGGAATTCCAGGAACTCCGGCGCGCCGGAAGAGACACAGAAGAGGATCTTAAAAAAGTCCGAGACGAGCTTATAAAGGAAATGCAGGATTCCTATGGGGACCATAAACTGTTTTATAAGCTAGACGGAAAGTGTTATAGGCTAGCTAAGGGTTTATTAAATAAGTATGGTGTAACAATGATAGCCGTGGAGGAAACATGACGATAAAGGAATGGCAAAAGGAAGTGCACCAAGGCGCTCGCAAGCGGGGCTGGTATGACGGAGAACTGGGAAAAAAGACAGAGCTCCGTATGACCTCACTATTGTGCTTAATCCACTCAGAGGTTAGTGAAGCATTAGAAGACTTACGTAAAGGGTCCATGGAATTAGACATGATGCCCACCAGAGACCCCGCTGTGTATAAGCCTGTGGGCTTCCCCAGTGAATTAGCTGATATTGTGATACGTGTGCTAGACATGGCCGAGTGGCTAGGGATAGACATGGAAAAGCAAATGGACATTAAAAACCACTACAATAAAACCCGCGGCTATAAGCACGGAGGAAAGGCAATATGATAGATGAACTGCTACCCTCCCTCGAAGAACGAAACGCCGCCCACGGCGATTACATTCACGATGAGTTGATATTAAGAGTTAGTTTCGGAATCACCTACTACCGTAAGCCGAGGGGCGGCGAAAGTTTTATGTGTCTATTAAAGGTAGGGGATCTGTGGCTAGTCACTTACTACATAGAGGGCCAAGAGGAACTTCACGAACATTTTAAGACCCGCGAATCTGCCCTGACCGAGATGGACCGCATCATGGCTATAGAGAAACACTACGAAAGAACAGTATGCCACTGCGGAAACTGTCACGCTGTATTTGAGTGTAAGATGGTTGGTGGGGTATGCCCAATGTGTGGCTGGGACCATAACAGAAAGGATGACCCCTATTTGGGCTGGTCCATCTGGGATTTACCTCCTGAGTGGTTTGCCGTTCAAATGGCTGATAGTTGGAAAGAACACGTAGAGTGGCGGCGGGAGAACGGTCTCCTTCCAGAAGAATACATGGAGGAAAAATATGGATTACCCAGAGCTTGAGCTTGACATACCAATGCCTGAAGTAAAATCTCCCAAACCGTGGGAGGAACGTTCTGATATCATGGAAATATTGATAGGGGCCACAAAGGCAGGGAATGCTATCTGGAGATGGAATGCAGAAGGGCATTATTATTTTTATCGTTATAATGAGTATTGGGACGAGTGTTTCATCCTACACGAGGTCATGGACCCCTTTGCGGTAAAATCATTACACCCCATAACATATAGGTTAATGTTTGATAGCGGGGGCACGCAAAACGTATGGGAGGGGGACTTTTATCAGGAGGCCCTAGAGGACCTATATGTCTCCATAGAAGAGAGTAACCTCAAGAGGCACAGAGCCTGCCTTGATCATGTATTAGAAGTTTTGTATGATAAAAATATGAAGGAGATATAAATTGTTAACACGAACACAAGTTTATGTAGCTATAGATGCGGAACGGGATCACCAAGACAAGAAGTGGGGTGGTCCCGACCATGATGCTACACACGAAGTAGAGTCCTGGATAACCTACATGAGGGTTTACTTGAGACGGGCCGAGGAAGCTATGATGGGAGTGAATTTTAGCAAAGCCGAAGCGATGGCCAACGTGCGGAAGATCACAGCCCTGGGCGTGGCTTGTATGGAGTATCACTACGAGGGAAAGAATGAGTAGAAAAGAGCGCAGCCCCTATACAGATAAGATCTGCAAAGAGTGCGGCGGTGACTTGTGGGATTTAGATTTTGAATCCGTGACAACTAAGAAGCCGCTCGCAGTATGTAAAAAGTGCGGGGCCAGGGTAGAAGTCAAACCTGGGGATAAATTGAGGATGAAAGATCATGGATAACGGAGAGAAGGCCTTTAGGGCGTTGTGGCGATGGTTGGCTGATAAGTGGGATATGTATGCGTTCGCAGAAGATAGCTGGGCTACACGAATCCTCACTGAGGGCTTAGAGGAAGCTCAGAAGCTAAACGATGAATACCTAGAGGCCTCCGACAAAGCTCCGTCCCCGGACATTAATCCAGAAGTCTGTAAGGAGTGCGGGTCCAGTGAGGACTGGCTGTATAAAACAACGCGGCCTTCAACAGAGTGGAATATCATAAGATGTATCAGCTGTGGTATTATATACCGCCAGCGCATGTTTAAAGAATCCGGGGAAGAGTTTTGGGAAACAGCGGATATTCTGCTGCCATACCCTCCGGAAGAAACAAAAGAATAGGAGAAAAGAGATGGGAAACAAATGGACCGGCATCATAGATCAGCTATTGGAAGAAATAGCCAAGGACATCAAAGTTCGAAACTCTAGCCAGGCAGAACGTAATATCAGGATGCTTAATGAGTTCGTCAGGACAATGGTAGAGGCTAAGGACCTCGCCCTATGAAAGTAACAGCAACAAAAGACTTGACCGTGGCAGAGATCGAAAACCTGACTACGAAAGAGTTAAGGGACCTATATGTTGAACGTATAGAGGACTGGCTAATTAAACCTATGGATATATTGAGTCAACATGACCATACTGGTTGGGCTGTTTTACAGCTATTTCTTACCTTGGAAGACCTATTGGGAGGCGCTGTTAGATTTCCGGTGATCTACGAGCGGGTTGTGTTACTCGATGAAGCCCTGGTAGTAGATGGCTCTTTCGAGAATGATATTGCTGCAACATTTGAAGAGGGCGGGGATATAGAACTTGTCAAAGTAAATCCCCTTAAACTCCCAGCGTTGGCGAGAAAATGCGTTAAGTCTATCAGGGACTTGGGAGATTTAGCCCCGATAGATCTAGATGATTTCAAGGCCATGTTAATGAAAAAGGCCGAGAGAGCGGACAAGTCTGATGAGGCTTAACCAATTCAATAAACCGATGGACGCGTCGGCTCGCTATAACAAGGCCCTTAAGGAAGAGGCGTTTAGAGAGTCTATGCGTAGGCTGGAGAATAAAGACTGGAATCCAGGACACTATATTACTACGCAGGCCTTTGTATATAACAAACCACACTATATGGCTTTTGATTTTGTGTGGACTTTTTTCATGACCTTTGGCCTGGGTCTCCTTATTGCTTGGGTTTGCTATCTAGAGGACTGGGTCCGGGATAAAGAACCGTGGGAGAGATAAGAATGACATACGAAGAGAAAACAAAGTTGCTAGAGATATTTAATGCGATGAACTGGGATCGGCCGTGGTCAGATGACTACCATCGTAAGTTCATGGCCGATTACCAGGCGCTTGCGGCTGCAATGGCTCAGCCGATACTAGACTCTATAGATAATTCAGAACTGAGAAAGTCTATTAAGGTGATAAAGCAGATAAATAAACCTATTGTGGTCCCACCAGGAACTAAGTGCTTGGCAGGATTTGGTTACTGGGATGAGCCTTACATAGTGGGGGAAGATGGGTTAGCCAAGACAATCACTGCCCAGGCTGCGGCAGAGGTTAGACTAGGTAAAGTGACTCCGGAAGCTGTGGAAAAGATGATGCGTCAGGTAGCCAAAGCAATAGTGGGCTTTGAGATAGAAGCTGTGAATATACTTAAGGACATGCTAGACACGGATGACATCACTATGTATGTGAGACAGGACTATATTCCGTATGATGACCCCACCCTAATTAAACGTCAGCACATAGGTATATTTGGGTGGGAAGAATTCGCGGTGGTGGCCCATGACTGATACACACCGACGTATAAGAAAGGAATTACTCAGCGGTATAGGGAAAGCTGTAGAGCGTATAGCGGAAGAAGACCCTATATTAGCCAAAGTAATCCAGAGAATGCTGTGGGATACTGTCAGTCGAGTTTATGATATGTCCACTGTGGCTTTGTCCTCAGAGGATCAAGTGAAACAAAGGATAGAAGAGGCCCTGTATTTTGATCACAATACACGCCGGTGATTAAAGATACCAGGTTTGAAAAATTTTCGAGGAAAACAATGATAACAGCAACAGTAAGATGCTCAGCCTGTGGGGTTCTGTGGAAAGATGTACAAATCAGTAGGGAAGATATGTCTCGAAGTGACAGGCCCTGGTTCTGCAGTAGTTGGTGCAAAGCTAGGGGAGCAAAACCAGAGGAAGTAAAACAAATGATAACAGAAAAAGAAAAAGCTTTGAATGGGGTGAACTCTGCCCTGCGGTTCTTCATGACAGCAGAAACCAGAGCAGAAGCCGATGTCAGGTATAAGATGATCCGAGATGCCTTGGACAGATACTATAAGACCGTATGGGAGCCAGAACATGAAACTAGTGCCACAGCTACAGGTTAAATGCGCTAAATACCATGGCGACACTATAAGGCTCGGGAACATAGACAAGTTCTTCCAAGAGTTCTGTTATGTCTACCGGATTCGTCTAAGCGATATCTTCGAGGTTTTCATAGTCAAACACAAGTCTATCAAGGAGGAAGAAGACCTAAGCTATTGGCAGCGGCCGTGGGAGGCCCAGCGGGAGCTAGAGCGTATAACCGAGGGCTGGAAAGTAATAGAAGGAAAGGTAGAAAGCAGTTTGCCCAAAATGTATTACGGAGATCCCGGCATGGAACCTTCGTTGCTTAGCGGACTAAACCAGAAGGTGCGGGAGCTAGAGCGGCGGCTGACAGAACACAGTCATCCCGCTCCCTGCCCCGTCCCTCAACGTTATTTCAAGGATGACTACGGTTATATCTAT
>WSSedA2C3DRAFT_1000094_pt1 | contig 11619 bp, 12 predicted proteins | sample WetSurSA2Cattail_FD_9486 | JGI IMG/M metagenome (IMG submission 9486) | reverse complement strand
CCTTTTATAAAAGACTACTGCGGAGAATGCATGCTATGCATTGATGCATGCCCTACAGGTGCCATAAATGACAACAGGACAATTGATGCACGAAAATGTATTTCCAACCTCACCATAGAGAACAGGGGGCCGATACCTGAAGAGATCATACCTAAGCTTGGAGGAAGAGTATATGCCTGCGACATTTGCCAGGAGGCGTGTCCCTGGAATAAACATGTTAAGCCAAACCCGCATCCGGAATTTGAGATCAACGAAAAAATAGCCAGTATGACTCGCGAAGAGTGGCAATCGCTTACAGAAGATCAGTTTAAAGAGCTGTTCAGCAATACGTCAATGGCGAGAATCAAGTTCAAGGATCTTAAGCGCAATATTGCCGCCGCAATCCGTTCGACGGATCTTAAATTTCTCCAATAACCGTTACAACCACTTCTCTCTGGTTTCTGGGGCCGTCGAATTCGCACAAAAAGATATTCTGCCAGGTTGATAGTCCTCCATTACCATCAATAACCGGGATCGTTTCCGAAGCACCCACGAGTCCTGACTTTAAATGTGCATCACCGTTATCATCCTGGTGATCATGCTCCCAGATACCTGATGGAATCAGTTTGTTGAGCAAGGCAACAACGTCATTCTGAACCGACTGGTCCCAGTTTTCCTGGATCATTATTGCTACTGTCGAGCCACGTGCATAAACTGATGCAATACCGGTTTTGACTTTGCTTTCCTTAATTACTTCAAGAACTTTTTGGGTGATATCGTATAATCCATTCTTCCGGTCGGTCCTGAGGGTGATTATTTTTTGCATATAAAGCATTCTTAATTGAAAGATTAAATTTAAACTCCTTTGTGTTCTTTGTGATATCCTTTGTGTCCTTTGTGGTTAATTTTTTTCTTAACCACGAAGAGCACAAAGTACACACGAAAAGCACAAAGTGATTTTTAATAACAATAAAATTACCATTTGTTTTTACTTTGCTTATTATATTACGTCTTTAAATAAGAAACAATTAAAATTTTGGTTGATCCGCAAATAATAGAAGAATGCAGAAATGGCAATCTGCAGAATTTCAGAAAACTCATTGGGATTTCTTCGCCTTTTGCTTTCTCTGTGGCATTCAGGATGCTTGGCGATGAAGATCTTGCGAAAGATGTTGTTCAGGAAACTATGATTACAATATGGGAGAAGTTAAAAAAGATCAAATCTGCAGAAAGTTATAAAACATGGTTGTACAGGATTGTGGTGAATAAGTGTTACGATCAGATGAGAATAAAAAAAAGACATATTGAAGAGAGAGCCGATGACAAAACCTGGGCAATAATATCGGACCATCTTTCCGGAAACAATTCCTCAGACCTTGAAAACAGGGAAACAGCGATGATAATAAACCTTCTGACGGAAAAGCTGAGCCCAAAACAAAAGTCTGTTTTTGTTCTGAGCGACCTTGAAGAGATGACAACTGAAGAGATTTCTTCGATTACCGGGATGAGCACGAGAAACATAAAGGCAAACCTTCATTATGCCAGAAAAAATATTGGTGAAATGGCAAAAAAATATTTATGAAATGGATAACGATGATAAATATGAGAAGCTCCTCGGTAAGCTGAGAAAGTCAAAACCTCTTCTGACAGGAACATCTGATATTGAAGAGGAAGTTATAAATAGGATTCAGAAGTCTCCGGGAAAGGTAAAGACTGAATTCAATCTTTTCGACTATCTGTTCGGCTGGGTATATATCGGCTGGATGAGAAGTGCATTAGTCACTGTTGCCGTTTTTCTGGTGGGTCTGTTCATATATCAGCAATCTCTGATCCTGAGAAGGATAGAGAAACTTGAAAACCAGACAATGCCGGCAGGCTATCAGTTTGTCAGGATGAATGCGGATGATCCGGAAAATATACTAACACTTGACAACCTTACAAAACTTAGATTAAAAACCGGGCGTATTACCATTGGTAAAAAACAAATAGAGGAATTGTTGAATTCCTATAATGACATGGAGCACAAGTACAAAGACCTTATCAAGGTTATTGAAGATGATCCGGAGCTGAAGAAATTACTTGAAGAGAAACTATCGGAAAAAAATATAAAGAAATTTAATCTGTAATACCATGAAGACAAAATCACTGAAGCTTGCAATATCATTCATCCTTGTGATGATTGTTTCCTGCGATGAACCTGAAACTATTGTGACAGACATTGTCCATCCTGATGGATCAGTTACAAGAAAAATTGAAATGAAAAACCTGGAAAACAAGTTTGAAATCTCCAATATCCAGGTACCTTTTGACAGCACCTGGACGGTAAGGGACTCTCTTGAAATAAGCGAGAAAGGAGATACTACCTGGGTGAAGCGGGCAGATAAGCTGTTCAGGAATGTTGACGAATTAAATCTGGCATATCTTGCTGATAGCGGAAAGAACCGGGAAGCCCATCGCAGAACAGAGTTTAAAAAAACATTCAAATGGTTCAATACCGAATACAGGTTTTCCGAGATTGTCGACAAACGGCTTGATAATGGTTATCCTGCTTCTGATTTTCTGAATGATGAAGAGTTAAGATGGTTCTATTCCCCTGATATTATAACTGAGGAGAAGAAAGATGGGCCCGACAGCCTGAAATACAGAGCTCTGGATGATACAATAAAAAAGAAAACAGACTACTGGTTCCTGAAATGCATGGCATCAGAATGGTCTGCTGAATTTGTTAAGCTTGCTGAAGGAAAGGCCGGTTCTGATCTGTCAAGGGAGTCACTGAAGGCGCGCGAAGATGAATTAATAAAGCTTATGGAGACCACCGGTGATGATTTTGATTCTCTCTGGAACAATGGAATAATTCTCAGGGAGTTTCTTGGCGAGAAAAATGGGCAGAAATTTCAAACCGAAGCAGATTCTGCAGCATCTGTTATAACAGAAAAGCTCTTTTTCAATTTCGATGACTACACTCTCAGAATAATAATGCCGGGAGAAATGATCGGCGCAAACGGATTTGCTGATTCAACAGGTGTGATGCAATGGCCTGTAAAATCGGATTTTTTCATTACAGAGCCTTATGTGATGTGGGCTGAGTCAAAAACACCCAACAAATGGTCATGGATAGTTACAGGCGTCTTCCTGTTGTTTGTTCTGGGAGGAATAATTTTCAGGGCAGTCAGAAAATAAAAAGTAAGGGGCGTTAAAACAAACGCCCCTTACTCCCCTAAAAACCAAACCTGATTAAACAAGTATTACCTGACGTAATCCTTAAGCATCAGCATGAGTTTCTGACGCGTGAAAAATATTCTGCTTTTTACTGTACCTATCTTTAAACCAAGCTCATCGGCTATTTCCTTGTATTTGTAGCCTTCGATATGCATCCTGAACGGGACCCTGAATTCATCTTCAAGTGAATCTATTGCTTTTTCAATTTCATTTTCAGCATAAGTTGATTCGGGAGAAATGAATCCTTTGTCCTGAGGCTGATTGATATAATAAAGATCCTGTGTGCCGTCTATAATGGTATTCTCTTTTACACCACGTCTGTAGTTATTAATGAATGTGTTCTTCATTATGGTAAATACCCAGGCTTTGAGATTGGTATAATCGGCAAACTTATCTTTATATGTAATTGCTTTTAAATATGTGTCCTGAACAAGATCCAGCGCATCGTCGCGATCAGAAGTAAGGCTCATGGCAAACCTTTGAAGATTGGGCTTCATTCCGATCAAACTGTTGTTGAATTCAAATGATGTCATAGCTCTTATTATTTAATTTGTTCATACAAAAATATGAGTATATATAAAGATATGCAAATCTTAATATCTTAATATCCCTGTATTCTTAGATTATTCTAAAGAAGGATAATTTCTAAAGTGCAGACAATTAATCATATAAGCTTAAAAAGCAGGGAGCAGTATAAATTATATATAAATTAATTCCTTCAACTTTTGTACATTTAAAGAAAAAACCATGGAATACAATATTGCTCTCAGCGATGGTCAGGTATTAAGGGGAATGATCTCAACATCAGGAGACAAAGCCCGGGCTCTCATTATTTTTGTCCACGGACTCGGTGAACATATTAAGCGTTATGAATCGTGGGCGGCAATGCTTAGAAATGAGGGAATAAGTTTTACCGGACTGGATCTACCGGGGCATGGACGTTCTGATGGATCAAGAGGGAATATCAGGAGTTATTCGGTAACTGACGAGATGATCGGGATACTTCATGAAAATGTCAGAAAGATTTTCCCTGGAGTTCCGGTTTTTATCTATGGGCACAGCCTTGGCGGAGGTATTGTCCTTGATTATATTTTACGGAAAAAACCTGATTTCAAGGGTGCAGTAGTCACATCCCCGTGGCTTAAGCTGTCGTTTCAGCCAAGCAAATTCAAAATATTGCTTGCCGGGGCAATGAAATCTATTCTTCCCGGCATGATTCAGCCATCTGGCCTTGTGATGGATCATATATCACACGATAGAACAGTTGTGGAACGATATGCTGCTGATCCCCTGGTTCATGACAAAATCTCGGTGAGCCTTTTTCACAGTGCCATGAATGCTGCAGGCAAATCTCTTGCAAATGCATCAAACCTTCATATTCCACTTCTCATCATGCATGGGAGCGACGACCTGTTATGCTCTCCCGAAGGCAGCCGCGAATTTGCATCCAGATCAAATCTGGCGGAACTGAAGATCTGGGAAGGAGGATACCATGAGCTTCATAATGAACCCTTCAGAAATGAAGTTTTTGCATACCTTATTGGATGGATCAATAAAACGCTCTGACAGGAATGGAGTTAAGAACCGTTATTAAATCAGATCCTTCTCCTTACAGGATATCATACAAAGATCCAGCAATATTCATTGGATCATGTTTTGCAGCATCAATCGGGAAAAAGTTCGAAACCGGGCACATGCCCGTAATGATCAATCCTTCCGGGACGGTATATAATCCGGTTTCTGTCTGCAACACGCTGGATACCATTACATCCGGCCGAACTTACAAAATATCAGATCTTTACAATTATAAGGGAACATGGCTTAGCTTCAATCATTTTACAGATTTTTCTTCTGAAGATCCTGAAAAAGTGCTCGATAAGATAAACAGGAAGAGCGAAGAGGCAGGAAAATTTATTGAAAATGCCAGGTTCCTTTTTATCACATTTGGAACAGCTAGAGTTTACAGGTGGAAACATACCGGCAAGATCGTTTCCAACTGCCATAAGATACCGGCATCCGAATTTACAAACGAGCTTCTCTCTGTAAGGGCCATTGTTTCCTTATGGAAGAACCAGCTTGAAAGACTCAATTCATTGTTCCCCGACCTTAAAGTTGTTTTTACAGTGAGTCCTGTCCGCCACTGGAAAGATGGCGCTCATGGAAACCAGGTAAGCAAATCTGTTTTATTCCTTGCTGTTGAGGAGCTTATGAGTCATCCTTCAAAACCGGGATATTTCCCTGCTTATGAACTTCTTATTGATGATCTTCGCGACTACAGGTTCTATGAAGATGATATGCTTCATCCTTCAGCGGTAGCAATTGACTACATCTGGGATGCCTTTTCAGAATGCTACTTTGATGCGAAAACTAAAAAATTGTGGTTGGAAATTTCTGCAATTACAAAAGCAATGCTTCATAAAATTCAGTCAGCTTCCGGGATTGAGATAAGCAAATTTGCCACAAGTATGCTGGCAAAAACAGAAGCCTTGGAGAGCAGGGAGAAGGCCATAAACCTCGAAAAGGAGAAAGCATATTTCAAAAACCTTCTGAAATTTTAGAAATTCTTACGGAAATGTTCGAATTTCTTTGAACAACTTTCCTCCCGGATTGTTTAAAGGGTAAATTTTACATTTATGAAACGTATCTATATAATCCTTTTATTATTTATTTCTCTCTTCCCTGAGGCATTTACACAGGTAAATTCGGGTGTAATTAAGGGAAGAGTTTATAATTCAAAAACGAATGAGGGTGTTCCCTTTGCGACAATTCAGATATGGGGAACAACAATAGGTGCTGTTTCCGATTTCGACGGAAATTTCTTATTCACCGGACTAAAGCCCGGATATACCGAACTCAGGGTGTCATCTGTCGGATACAAGCCATTCATTTCGTCAGCCCTTCTTGTAACAAACAGTAAACAGGTAAGTATTGAAATACCTCTTGAAGAATTGGCCATTGACATTGGGGAAGTGGTTATAAAAGCTTCGCCGTTTGTAAAGAAAGCAGAAACACCGGTATCGGTCAGGATCATCGGTATTGATGAGATAGAGAAGAATCCGGGCGGGAACAGGGACATATCAAAAGTCATATCCTCATTCCCGGGAGTGGCTTCGACACCAGCATACAGAAATGATGTTATTGTCAGGGGCGGTGGACCGAACGAGAACAGGTTCTATGTCGACAATGTTGAAATACCTTATCTGAACCATTTCTCAACTCAGGGTGCCTCGGGCGGTCCTGTGGGCATACTTAATGTCGATTTCATACAATCAGTGGATTTCATCTCAGGGGCTTTCCCTGCTTCAAAAGGAAATGCACTCAGTTCGGTACTCAATTTTACATTCATCGATGGCAACAGGGATAAAATAAAGTACCGTGCGACTTTGGGGGCATCGGACCTTGGGGTTACAATAGATGGCCCGACAGGGAAGAACAGCAGCCTGCTGGTATCGGTCAGAAGATCTTACCTGAAACTTCTATTCACTGCTCTGAAGCTTCCGTTCTTTCCCAATTATACCGATTTTCAGTTCAAATACAGAGTGAGATTAGATGAGAAAAATGAACTCACGATTCTGGGACTCGGCGCCAAGGATGATTTTGAACTGAACATGAAAGCAAATGAAACTGATTACCAGAGGTATTTGCTCGACAATATCCCTGTACAGGAGCAATACAGCTATGTTACAGGATTGGTCTACAAGCATTTCAGGAGCAATGGTTATGATACTTGGGTGCTTAGCAGAAACTACCTGAATAACTCTCAGTACAAATATGCAGGAAATATAGAAGCAGATACGAATAAACTCCTTGATTACCTTTCGGGTGAAGGAGAAATAAAATCCAGGTTTGAAAGAATAATTATCGGTGAAAAGGGCCTGAGGATGAATTTCGGAGCGAGTGCAGAATATGCTCATTACAGGAATTCAACATTCAGGCTTTTCTATACGCCATCCGGAAGAAACGAACTGAATTACGAAACAAACCTGAAGCTTGGCAAGTTCGGACTGTTTGGTCAGCTCAGCAATGCATACCTTGATCAAAGGCTGAAGCTTTCACTTGGACTGAGAACAGACTTCAACACTTTTTCATCATCGATGATGAATCCTCTGAAACAATTGTCACCCAGATTCTCAGCATCATATATACTTACTGACAAGTTCAATCTGAGCTTCAATGTCGGACGTTATTACCAGCTTCCTCCCTACACGGCGCTGGGATACTCAACGGCCACAGAAATGTTTGTTAACAAGAACAACAATCTGAAATATATTATCTCTGATCATATTGTTGCCGGAGTTGAGCTTGTACCTAACGAAAACATACAATTCACACTTGAAGGATTTATGAAGTTCTACTCAAAATATCCCTTCTCGGTAATTGATTCAGTTCCTCTCAGCAGCAAGAGTGCCGGGTACGGCATCTTCGGCGATGAAGAGTTACTGTCCCTGTCCGATGGCCGGGCTTATGGAGTTGAGCTTCTCGGGAGGTTCAGGGAATTCAGGAAAGTCAACCTCGTTTTCTCATATACTTATGTAAGAAGCGAATTTAAAGATCTCAGTTCAAAGTGGATATCCTCTTCATGGGATAACCGTCATCTGTTCAATGTTACTGCAACCAAAAAGTTCAACCGCAATTGGGATTTCGGCTTTAAATGGAGATTCGTCGGGGGTGCTCCCTATACTCCCTATGATGTCGGAAAATCGATGCTTAAAGCTGCCTGGGATCTTCAGGGACAGGGGTATCTCGATTATGCAAATTTCAACAGTCAGCGTCTCAGGTCATTTCATCAGCTCGATCTAAGGATCGATAAGCAATACTATTTTAAAGGGTGGTCGCTGATGCTCTATGTTGATGTACAGAATGTTTATAATCATAAAAACGACCAGCCGGCGATACTTTTAAGAGATTCAGATGCAAACGGGATTCCCCTTACAGATCCGGGTGATCCGCTGAAGTACATGCCAAAATTCATCGATGGTGCTTCCGGAACGGTGCTTCCAACGATTGGAATTATGATTGAATTTTAAAAACGACGAACATGAACAGGATATTAATATTTTCAATTTCCCTTGTTTTTGGAGCCTGCTCAACTGGCTCACTTAAAAAGCAGTCATCTGCACAGGAAGCAAAGACAACACTGGTCACCAACACTCAAGGTAAAGGACCTGAAATAGTCGTCGATCTTGATAAAGGTGAATCGTTCTATTACCCGATTTTTGCAATATGGCTCGAAGATGTCAACGGCAAGTATATTCAGACTCTCTATGTGGCTAAATCTGTCGGGACAGGTTATTTCAAATATGCAAAACAGAAGGGTAACAAATGGATAAGTGCAGAAAAGAGAGCACCACAGACACTGCCATACTGGGCTCATAAGAGGGGCGTTAAGGCATCTGATGGATTGTACATGCCAGATGCAGGATCGTTGGTTCCTGATGCGTATACAGGGGCCACTCCGATAACTGGTTTTGTTCTTACCTCTCATTCGGATAATCCTCTTCCGGTAAAATTCAAAGTAATGCTGGAGATAAATCAGAACTGGGACTGGAATGAATACTGGACGAATGACAAATTTCCGGATAATGAGAACTATAAAATGTCATGCCAGCCTGCGCTAGTCTATCAAGCTGTAATTGACACAAATGAACCAAAAGATTCCTATGAGATGAATCCGATAGGACATAGTCATTATTCGGGTGAAACCGGAGAATTATTTACAGATTTGAGTACCCTGACAACTGCATTGAAGATAGTAGACTCAGTGACAGTCACAATCAGGTAAAATTACTTCAGGCTATCAGCGAAACTTATAAAAGCGGCAGGATCTCTTGTAATAACAAGACGGTCCTGCTGTTTTCTTTCTTTCTCATCAGGGAAGTCAGTGAGGATTATTTTCTTGATCATCAATGACCTGGCTATATTACTGAAATATCCGATCTTTTTCTTTGCAAAATCAAATCCGCTGGAATTGACAACCAGGTATTCAAAAGTTTTGATCTTGAACATTTCAATAACTTCAGAGGCAGGAAGGATACCCCCCGTGAAAATAACATCAAATCCGCGTTTTTTTAGGACGTATTTATAGAACAGGAAATTATTGTCGGAGAGATTCTCAGAAGTATTTATCATGGCGACCGTTAGTTTTGGTTTTCCTGACGATGGCCTGAGCTGGCTATCTTCAACAGTGATTATCTGCTTTATAGCATTTCTGATAAACTGCTCCTGGGCTCTTGAAAGACTTCCTGTTTGCCACAGGATCCTGGTTTTTTCGAGCAGAGGATGAAGGTATCTGCAGTAAGCCTCCTCGATACCCCTGTATTTAATAAACGGAGAGAGTGATTCCCTGAAGAGATCTTCATTAAAACGAATGGCAGACATCAATATCTTTCCGGGCTGAAAATCATTATCGGGATTGTCATTGCTGCTGCTTACAGCCATAACCCTCTGTGTAAGTTCATCTTCATCGAGCCTGGCGATCTTGGATATTTTAAGCCCATTCCTGTTAAGATATGCGACATTAAGGATTTTCTTGAGTTCTGATTCATTGTAGGTTCTGATGTTCGAATCAGTTCTTTCAGGGTTAAGAATACCATATCTTTTTTCCCAGATCCTGATGGTGTGGGCCTTTATTCCTGAAAAATTTTCGAGATCTCTGATTGAAAATACATTAATTCCTTCTTCCATGGCAATAGTTTCTGAAGTTAATATGTAATATCTTAAATCTTATGCAAATGTTAAACAACCCGTAAAAAGGAATGTTTACCATTTGACGATGGTTAAGTCTTTTTTATTTGTTTTGCGGAAAATTCCCCCGAAAATCCGCTAATATGCTGAGGAAAGCTTTCACTTATTCAGCCTGCTCAATCATAATCTTTTTCACCACCCTGGTGCCATCATCCAGAATAATAGTCACAAGATACATTCCTCTCTTGGGATTATCAAGCATGATCTTTGTGATAGGTTCAGGGTTGTTATATTTTTCTTTAAAAATGTCCTGTCCGATGATATTGGTTATTCTGACACTTGAAATCTTGTTCTCGCTCCTGATCGTAAAAAAATTCTCCCTGATGGGAACCGGATAGATTGAAATGTTTGTAGTTCCAGCATCTGCCAAAGCATTTTTTTGAACCGGATATGACGAAACATTAACGGTATCCTTCTGAGCCTGAAGGCCTGAAGCATAAAATATAAAAAGAATAAAGAGTAAACTCTTCTTCATATTATTCCGTTTTGTTTCTTACATCAAAAATTGTGCTAAAGTTATCAAAAATTTAAACAAAATCATTTAGATGTTGCAGGGCACGTTCCAGATCTTCAGGTGTATCGATGCTGATACTTTCCGATTCGGTTATCGCAGTCCTTATCTTCAGGCCGTTCTCCAGCCACCTGTTCTGCTCAAGCGATTCGGCAATTTCCAGTGGCCCTCTTGCCAGCTTCGTTATTGTTTTCAGTGTGCCGGTTTTATAGGCATAAAGCCCCAGATGCTTAAAATAGGCATGCTCTTCAGACCATTTTGCCTCCTCAAGACCTCTGTAAAATGGGATCGCAGCCCTGCTGAAATAAATTGCATTACCACAGGAATCTAGTATCACTTTAACGTGGTTGGGGTTGAAAATATCTTCACCAGGAACTGTTTTCCTTATCAGGGTTGCAATCTGAACAGATTCATCATTAAAGCATGATTTGAGAATATCGATCTGTTCAGGCTGGATGAAAGGTTCATCTCCCTGTATATTCAGCACAATATCAATTTTTTGACCGGTGTCACTCATTATTCTTTCAACTGCCTCGGCACAGCGGTCTGTTCCGCTGTGATGTTCTGTCGATGTTAATACAGCTTTACCTCCGAATTTCCCTACCGTATCCATTATTCTTTGATCGTCGGTAGCAACATAAACCAGGTCAGCTGATCTGGATGCTTGTTCATATACTCTCTGTATCATGGATTTACTACCCAGCATGACAAGTGGTTTCCCGGGAAATCTTGAAGAGGCGTAGCGTGCCGGAATAATGACAGCGAACTGATGGCCAGAATACTTTATCATCCTGCGAATTTACGAAAATTGAATTTCCCAATGTTTTAAAAATATCTTAAATTCGCACATTCTTTTTACTGAAAATGAAGGATCTGCAGAATATCAAGCAAAGATTTGGAATTATTGGCAATTACGAAGGGCTTAACAGAGCGATCGATATAGCTGTTCAGGTTGCTCCGACTGATCTCTCAGTACTCATAACCGGTGAGAGCGGGACCGGAAAAGAGATCTTTCCGCAGGTTATACACAGCCACAGTGCACGGAAACATGGTCCTTATATTGCAGTCAACTGCGGTGCAATACCCGAAGGGACGATTGATTCTGAACTTTTCGGGCACGAAAAAGGATCATTCACCGGGGCCACCGACAGCAGGAAAGGATATTT
>WSSedA2C3DRAFT_1000093_pt1 | contig 11702 bp, 14 predicted proteins | sample WetSurSA2Cattail_FD_9486 | JGI IMG/M metagenome (IMG submission 9486) | reverse complement strand
TGAAGTTGGTCTAGTGTTTGTATATTAAGGTAACTACCAGTAAACTCATTGGCTGTAAGTTGGGTGGCAGCTTCAACGCTATTAGCTTTGGGATCTTTATCTACCCCCACAGACCACTGCCCGTCTTTGGAAACAGGAATGGCTCCGTCGGAGCCCGGGAAGGGAAAACTAATCCCTGATACACTTGTATTACTTCCAGATGAGTAAAAAATCATTATAACCCTCCAGGATAGGACTTACTTCCAACCCGTTGTATAGATATTTGCTGTCCCGCCCCCACTGGCCGTAATATAAATACTATGAACAAGATACCCAGATACTCCAAAGCTATCGCTAGCCCCTATTGGTACCGGATCATTGTCAGTGCTGTTAAACTTCACAGATATGGCGGTGGACCCATTTCTTATCAACACTTCGTAGGCAAATTCTAATTTATCAAAGAGACCACTTGAGGAAATGTCGCTATCAGCCCCGGCACTAAAAGTTACAGTGCGGTGAGCGTAGGTAGTAAAGGGTTTTGGATAATCCAGATGTTTTTTATTATACTCCGTCATTACTTCACCTTCCTCGCTGTTTCCTTCTTCTTATCAGCTATCTCTTTTTCTCTTCGTATAGAGTCTACCTGATGTAGAAAACTGTCTACCATAGAGCTCATTCGCTTATACTCTACAGAACTGGAAGAGGTATCTGGAACATCCGGGTCTGGCCCATACACAGTGGGAGAGTATTCTTCGTCCCTATTGTTGCGGAGATCCATAATCCAGTCTTCTCCGTTTCTATACCACCTTAGGCATTCATGCCAACTACGGTCGCCCGCCGTAGGACACTTGTCACTGGCATACATACACCAGTGCCTTTTTTGCTCCTCCTGTTCCCCTTGAATGACCCACAACTCGTATTTATACTGCGGACACATAGCTGCTTTCTTTTCTCCTGCGTTAGGATCTCTATCCTTGGAGAAAGAGTCTGTGACTTCGGATTCTTCTTTCTCTTTATCTTTTTCTGTCTCCGTTTCAGTTAACGAAATAACGTTATCTTTTACCTGGTGATTTGTAGGTTTTCCATCGCTGGACTTTCTCCACTGCTCCATATAGGAATCAAGCTTGGTAAGATTTATTGTTAGAAGTTGGTCAGCCCTCTCTTTAACGGAAGCAGATGCCTCGTCTTCCCCCTCACCGTCCTTGCAGGGGCAGTCTTCGTCTCTGCTGGTGGTTAGTATGTGGCAGGAAGGGCAAGCCGGATTAAGCACTAAGCCTCCCCCGGAGAACATAATTCCTTTGAGCCACTTATACACATTCATAGGTACCTCGCTCTTATCAGCCAATACCACTTTAACTCTATGCGCAGCGTCAAGTTGTTCCTTATTCTCAAAAGAACCCATAAGGTTCTCTACCAGCATAGACCAGCCTAGCAATTCTGCTTCTTCTAAGGTTACCCTGACTCCATTCTCCAGCAGTATGTCAAAAGTATCGAAATAGGTCTCCATGCTAATGGCATAACGTTTTTCAGAGACAGGACCCTCTAGCATGGGGAACCTATCTACATAAACTATCCCCCCTACAACAGCATCAAGCATGATGTTATTAAGATCCTTGAGGTCTAGCTTACGCAGCTCTTCGGCATTAACAACCTTATTGCTTTTTCTATCTACATACACTGCTGAGTGGATGTGCCCGATGATGCTTTCCACCTCGTGTTCTAGGTCGAGAGCTTTGTAGGGAATAGTGTCATAAGCTGATACTAATTCCTCGTTAGCGAAATATGCCTTATTAAGGTTTTCTCTCGACTCAACATATTTGGCTCCAAACGCTATAATATCCCTACTTGGGTTTGGCGGGAGCACCACATGCTCTAGGAGACCAGGGCTAGGCTTCTTTTCCATTCCAGCTTCAAAAAAAGTTACCGCATGCCCTGCTCCACCATACATTCTGAATTTCTTACCAGGTAAAATCATATCATTATCCCTCCAGATTTTCCTCTGCATCTTCTACTAAGTTGACTAATTCTTCTGCCTTTTTATTTTTGGCAAATTGGAGCATTCGTTCCAACTCAGCTAGTTCAGCCAAAGATAATTTTTTTAGTTCCTGTATAGCGCCCCGCCTGATTTCTTCTTTAACATGTTTTGTTTCTTTTCTAATAATCTCTTTAGTCTGCCCGGGTGGGGTCGCAGGAGCTGGAGTTTTAGGAGCAGGGGTCGGGGGTCGCCCTTCAGAGGGAGCTCCCTTAGGGGCTTTCTGGGTGGGCTGTGTTCCTTCGCCTCCGCCTTTCTGATAAGGAGAACCAATAATACCAATATCTCCTTTTTTCACCAGCGGAGCTTCTTCTTGCATCTTTTTCAACTCAAATCCTGGGTCCAATCCAAGTTTCTTGTGCGCTGTATAGTAAGATATAATTCTCCTATCTACCATACCTTGAACAACTGTCATCATGGCTAATTCGTCTTTTAGAACTCTCTCATCCCACCGAATGGTTGGATAGCGGTCAAAGCCAAAAGCGTCAGCTATCATCTTATACTCGTTATAGAGCCAGCGTGCCACCTGATTTCTCGCATAATTCAATTCTGCACTAACTGCCTTTATAGCAAGATCCAGAGCGTCCTTACTTGAACTACCTATTACTACCCCGTCCAACATAGCTCTTGGTAACCCTATTGATCCCGATAAGTCAGTCTCGGCCTGTACAAATTTTTGAGGACCAAAGATCTTGTCTATACCCTGCACCTCTACCCTTTGTACTTTGAGGGTATGGTTCCATACCACCGAAAACGCCTTTTGAGCTGTGTTGAACAGCTGTGATACCTTCCTTAAATCCTCATCTTCCAATACCGGATTATCCTTATCCCCAACAGTGACGACCAGAACCTCGGAAGTAATTCCGTCTATTGTACTATAATCAGCTTCCTTAAGCTGCTCCTTGTATTCAATAACCTCCAGAGCCGGGGCAAAAGGAGGCAGAGGATACTTTTCATTAGGCATCCTACGATAATCCACTTCTCCAACAAAGTCAGGGTCCAACTCTACGTCCTTTCCTGATTTGATGGCGGACTTTATTTCAGGGGGAATGTTGTCTAATATATTCTTCTCTGCGTCAGTCAGAGGAGTCTGGGTTTCGGCGCGCGTGACCATAGCCTTCATATCTTCATTGGGCCGGAGAACTACTCTGGTCTGATTCAAAAACACAGAGCCCTTGATCTCTATCTCTAGTGGATTGAGAACAGTATAAGCTAGGGGAATATAACCCTTAGACCATCTTTTTTTTCTCTCCGCATATTCCTTTGGCGTCATCCCTTGAGTTTTCTTGGGAACCTTGGGTTTAGGAGGATTAGGCATGTCCTTCAATCTGTTTACTTGCGGCTCATACTTACCAACAACCTTATAGGTTCTGACAAAGCCAGTTGTATAAAACTCTTGGAACACCCATTCCAAAACCTGATATATGTCCACATCTTGACACCAGTTATCATAGAACTCTTTAATCTTTAGATCCTCACAGTCATTCTCGAACCCGGATATAGCCATGTTAACCATAGTTCTAACAAAGGACCCAAAAACATCTTTAGACCTGTAATAGGCCTTCATCCTCGCATAGATTTTGTGTGGTGCCTCATTGGCTATATCAGGCTTAGCCAGATCCAGGTCCGACCTCTTAAGGGGATCTCTGTACATAACCGAAGCATTCAATTGCATCTTTTCTCTTAAGTCCGCGGGCACGTCCGCCCCTGCTTGTTCAAAAGGGCCCAGGGTAGCCAGCTTAGGTTTAAACACCATCTTATACTGACCGTCATCCCCAGGTATAATCCCAGCCAATTCTACGTTAGGATAATCCTTTTTAAAGTCTGTGATTTGTCTCTTAATTTTGGTCTGTTCCTTTTTTGTCATTCCTGTCTCCCTTACAACCACCTTGAACCATATCTAGGAGTAATAATTCCTAGAAGAGGCATCTTTCGTGTGGGCAAGGCTCCTTCCATCAGTTTGGAATAAATGAGATGGGAGCCTATAAGCCACGCTGAATATAAGTCTTTATGTTTCTCAAAGCCACCACCACTATCAGGCAAATCAAATCTAATTTTACCGGCCAGCCTAGTTTCGGTGGGCTCTATACTCAATAGCTGAGATATCATCTTTTCTATAGTCTGTTGAACCTCGTCTTGTTTGGCGGATTCTTTAGTTTCGATTCCCATATACGGGGTAGGAAAGCACATCTGCCTACGCTGTAGCATATTATAAGCATCATTGTTAGCCTGCTCTATCCACCCGGAAGTAAAATCTATCAGCTTGATTATATGCTTACCTCTCATACCTCGATACTTCTCATCATCCATATCGAACATAGGAGGATCCTCAACCGTACCTTCAGCGAGGAAGTCGGCTATTTGTTGTCCACCGCCTCCTTTGTCAATTCCTATCTCTATAATGTGAAAGAGGTTGTTTAATTCGAATATCCGCCTAACCATTTCGGGTGTAGGTTTATTAAAAAACTGTTCGACGTAAGCTATCTTCATCCCGAAAGAGGGATCAAACTCAGAGATAACAATCGCAAAAGCATCAGAGGTTCTGGCCGGGTCGATGCTCATAACATAGCTCTTACCAGGACGGCCTCTGTGATGGACCAAATGTTGCTCTGTTAGATACCCGGTTTCTACTAAACTATGGGACCTACAGGCGTCTACGTCCGATGCTCTGAACCATCCTCCCGTATCGAGGATCCATGCAGCCTCATACTCCATGCGGAACTGTATGGCTGACATATCTCGACGGGCGTCTTTTAATCCAAATGGATCCAAGAAACCCTTGGGAATAGCTTGATAGGGAATTTGGAAGGTTGCATAGTCTTCAGGATTCTCGGATTCTACCGATTCCCCGTCCTCATACTCGAACCTTCCGTGCATTCTGTTACTATATTTACAGTAAAGATTGTATACGTAGTTAAAAGAGTAGTAGCCTGATGTTAACATAACGATCTGGTTAGCTCCTACAAATTCTTCTAATTCCTTTATCAATCTCTTTTCAATGTCGGGTGGGAGTCCCTGAGCCTTAATTCTATCTTTTTCCTTCTCTATCCGCATAGCGCGAACGGGGTCCTGATGCGTGGCCGCCATTGGTCGTATAACCATTTGGAAAACATCTTCTGGCACGTGAACAGCTTCATCAACGATGATAAGGTGAAAACGGGCTCCACGGATCTTTGAACCGTCTGCTAGTGGCAGAGCTCTAATTGTAGATGGATCGTACCCAGGGACTGAATGGAAGTCTAGTCGGCAGGCGTCATTAGATATGACGGGATGTCGGGTGGTGCATTGTTGTAACAGTGGCGATCTTTCCCAGATCTTGGATATTTCTTCAAAGATCTGTTTAGACTGCCGGAAGGAGGCTGACAAACAGCCTACTCGTCGCCCTGGATACAGCCAGGCTTGGAGTATTGCTAGAGTTGCCGCTATTCGGGTTTTACCCCAACCTCGACAGGCAACTACTATTGAACTTCTTGCTTTCCATACTCTATTAGCGACTACTCGCTGTATGGGTATTAATTCGAATCTCTCATCCTGGTTATCCGCTAGGGGATTATGTAAAAGATCTTGGGCTGCGATAGCCGGGTATTTTCTCCACATCTCAACCGGGTGAGTAAATGTATTACTGGTCATTACTTGATCATATCATCAATTGAAGTGTGACACTGGTCTTTTACTTCCTCTTCCTCCGCCGCGTAATCTTCTAGTTTCGACCTGCGACTATGTTGGTCCTGTAAATACTCTGATATAATATCTGATACAGTAACGACTTGTCCGGCTCGGGGATCGACTCGATCCTTACGTGTTGAAGCCAGATTCTCTTTTAATTTCACATTGTCTTTCTTCAGTCTGTCTACGGCTGCCATGACATCAGCCACGCTAACATCGGCTTTCTTAGAGTCCTTATACATCCTGGTGATCATTATGTTATTTAAACATAATTGTGCGATGTCGTCTATATCAGATACAGTTAATTCCGTTCCTTTCTTGCTGTATTCCTTAAGGTATTCTTTAACATAACTCATAAAACGCTTGTCTTCGTTTCCTATACAAACATCTTTATGAGCAACAATTATCTCTAGTAGACTCTCATCTACCTCTACCTCCTCCAGTATCTCTTTAGTGATATCCTCCTTTTGTTTTTTCTTGGTTGCATTTTGAAATTGTACCAAGTTATTCCTAGAATTAGGATTATAGTTTCTTTTCTTGTCAGCCATTAACTTGGCCTCCACATACCGCCCACTAGACCTACTTCGTCCAGATTGGGCTCCTCTTTCTTCATCTCCGCATTCAGGTCCGCCTCCCATCGAATGGTCCTAATTTCGACCTCGTCGGGGCCCTGACCCTCATTGATAGCCTCAAAATTTTCCTTTATCCATTCGCAGGCATCCATTTGATCAGAGCCTACTTTAGCTAAATACTCATGGGTGGATGTCGGCACGTCTCTTTCCCTGCTGAGGCCACTATATTGCTGTAACAGATCCCCTGCTACAGAGTTATGGGTTTTAGATTTAGAGATCTTTCTCCGGGTTTCCATGGGCTTCTCTCTACCTAATAATGACTTAGATATCTTACCCTTAGTTTCATCGTCTTTGATGCGACCCTTCATTTTCTCGGCAATCTTATCCCGAGTTTCCTTTGAATGATTATAGCCAGCCTTACGGCCCCTTTTTTTCTTATCCAAATCCTTAAACTTTACCTTACCATCCATTACATCAAAAACAGACTTCATATAATTATCACTCATTTACTTAACCCACAATGTCTTACAAGATGGGCATTCTATAGCACATGTTGCCTTTGTTATAAACAAAGACTTACCACAGGAAGTGCATTCAATTTCTACATTCCTGGGTCCGCCAGCGACCTTAGGTTTAAAAATACCAAGCTCGAACGGTAATTTCGGCCCGTAAGTATCAGCCTTCTTTCTGTGATCATGTATCATCTTTCTCCGGGCCGGGGGTACTTCCCGCCGATCCTGACCTAGCATGTCTCCGCGTTGCCTTATTAGATTGCTCATGTTGTTTTTACCTTTAAATTCTTCTCTAACTGATGTAAGTCCGAAGTAAACTTACTCATTTGCTCTTGTAGATCACCTAAGAACTCATGTTCTTTTCTTTTCTTCTCCACCCAGTCTAAAGTTGGTGTAATTTCTATGATAACCGGGGTACAACCTTCGGGTCGATCCGCAGGGGCTACCCCTTCAAAATCTTCTTTCATCGCCCAATTTAATTGACCGGTATCGTCTTCGACCCATGCAAAGCCCATAATAGTTGTGGTGTCCTCTATTCTAGCCATCTTAATTACTCACTACGCATCATTTGGGCATAGATCAGACAGCCATTGGCTACCGCTGTTAACGGGTCTTTAGCTTTTCTAACTTCGCCTATTTCAAATGGGAATGATTTTGATTTAAGAGCTGTGGCCATCTTCTCAAGAAAGCCGTTGGGGATGCTTGTTCCACCGGAGACTACGACCGGGACGGGTTTACCGAACTTTGGTACGTTCTCTAGCTTGCTGAATTTCTTTTCCAGAACTTCACATACATATTTGATTAAGTTATCATAATACATAACTATGGTCTCCTGTATCTGCCCTTTGGGATTATTAAGATCCATTCCTGGGCTCTCCTTCTCTGCTTGAACTTCTGTCTCAGAGATCCCCAAGGGCTTGGCCACGCTGCGGTCAATGTAGTCACCGCCCTGCGCTATGGAGAAAGACAAGATACACTCGCCCACGTGGAAGACAGCCAAATTATGCATACCTGCCCCGCAGCTAATGGCTATACCTGTTAAGTCGTCAGCCATAAGTTCGGAATAAGCCAGCGCCTCAGCTTCCAACAAAGGAACAGCCTTGTAGCCTAGCGTACCTAAAATTTCCGACATTCTATTTTGGTGGTAGATTACATCGAAATCCTCATCCACAGGGTCAGCAGGGTAGGAATAAACGCAAGTCTCTGACCCATTTTGAGAGTTTCTAACCAAAGCCTCGATCAAAACTGCGAGCATGCCCATGGAGTCCTTGTCTCTCATACTAAGCACGCCTCGTTTTAGGGGCCTTTCTACCGTCCCGCCTCGTTCTATGGCGGTCTCAATTGCCTGTTTCCCTACTACGTAAAAAGTGCCTCCCGATTTCAAGAAGAAGGCACCCTTTTGTGTTAAACTTTTTTCTACGAATTTAGCCGCGATGGCTGACGAGGGCTTGATGGCATAAAAAGCATCTCTTTCCGATACAAATTCCGTTTTTTCATCCGCCCTCTCTCTAGCTACCTGCAAAAAAGAGGTGCCTATATCCAACCCTATTCCAGGTGCATAATGCGCTGGAGGGGCTGGGGGTCCCTGTTGATTCTGATCCATTATCTCTTACCTCGCTGTTTTATTTCGCGCAGCCTGGCCGCGCTACTCCTTATACTCTGTCCTTCTTTCTTTTCCTCTCCTACCTCTCCCTGGATCTCTATGCCCTCTGTACTAATAACTTTGACATCAAGTTCTTGTAGGGTGGGTAAACCCAGATCAGGCTCTCGCTTACTGAGTTGTTCTGTACTGGGAGGATTAAATACTTCATATACTGGTTTATCTTGCTTCTCCAGTATCAATTGTAAAACTTTATTTTGTTGCACCATTAAATGTTTTAGCTCTTCTTGCTTTTCACTAATGACAGCAGTTTGTCTGGCTAACTCTTCCCTCGCCGCGGAATCACCTGTGCTAACTGCGGCCGGAGGAGAGGGGGGCTTTGGTCTTGCTCCCCCGCGTCCTTCTCTCTTGTGACGCAAGTTCCCTTCGATCCTAGCCTTCTTTTTTTCTTCGTCATCTCCCCAAAACATTATGGCTAGCATAGCCTCCTCTTAAGTGTCTATTCCAAGCTCCTCAGCATATTTAATAAGTATCCCCATCAGTAGATGAAGGAGATAGGAGCCGAAGGCCCCGAGAAGACCATGTAAAAAATAATAACTCAAATCGCTGTTCAACAGATCCATGACCTCAAAGTTTATTGGACAAACACCCAGCACAAAGCTTACAACAATACCTGCCCAAAACCCTGTGCAAAACATACAACTCACGAGCTGACACATCTTACGTCTGAGCCAGCTTGGGTTCTCTGTAGAACATCTCTGTAGCCAGGCCCTTGGCTCTGCAAATATTTTCTGCTGTACCACTACGCTGGATATGACATAACAAAATATCCAGAAAATTATGTATTCCAGCATCAAGTAATAACCTCCGCTCCTGTTTCAGTCACCAAAACCGTGTCCTCTGCATGGGCAGAAAGCTCGTCCGCCTCTACGTGAAAACCTTTATGCCTCAAAACGTAATAATTATAAAAGACAATAGGCTCAAGGGCAATGAAGTCTCCCTGCTTAATCAGGTTGGCTGACTTATCATCAAAGTTAGGTATAAGTGGTTTCATGTGGTGGGATTCACCTATGGCATGTCCAAAAAATTCCTTAGATACCCTAACCTTAAGGGCTCCTGCCTGTGCGGAAATCAAAGCCCCTATCTCGCCTGATTTTATACCCGGCCGTATGCCCGCTATGGCTGTATTTAAACACCTGTGTGCGGCGTCGGCCAAATATCTCTTTACATAATGTCGCGGTTCTATTACTAACGAAACCGCCTTATCTACAAAGAATCCTTTATAGTACAAGGTCATGTCTAGCGAGACAAGATCTCCAGCGGCGAGGAGTCGGTCATCAGGGACCCCCTGTATGACCTCTGTGTTAATGGAGATAGCAATGTTACCAGGAAATCCCAGCATCCTAAGGGCCGAACGCGCCCTCCAGTATTTCAATAGACCAGCTACGTCGTCATCAACGTTACTGAGCCTTGTTCCAGGGATTAGAGTCGGGATAATTGAGGAAAAAATTGAACGAAGTTTAGCGCCCGCCTCTCTCATTGTCTCTTCTTTAATCGTCATGTGAATCCTGTCCAAGATCCTTATAGTCCCTTCCGGAAATTTTAGGTTGGCCTTTTCTATAGAACACGGCTTCTATCCTGGCGCGGCACCTTTTACACATACAGGTCTCCCCATGCTTATCCTTAGCATACTCATGCTTTCTAGTTTTTTTCATAATTAGTCAATCAGCCCCTCAAAAGTATTCTTCTCTCGGTAGATTTCATTTAAGTCACCATACCCATCATCTGTTAAGAACCTTCTGGTATCTCCCCTTCGTAGATCCTGGTCGCTTAGGTCTTCGGTATTGAATCTTCGTTCCTCTAGGGCTGCTGTTCTTCGATTATAACGCCTATAGAGGACCCCGTCGACTCTTTGGTCAAATACTTCGGTTGGGGCTTCTTCCCACTCTCGGGCCATATCTAACTCCTGTAAACTCTTAATTGCGTAGTATAAACTACTCACTATAGATTAGTAAGTTGGTTAATGGTTGCTTGGATAAACAATCTGAGCACCAACCTATCTGATATATCGGATCAACTATGGAGGAGCATGGATTACAAATAAGTTTTCCACAGCACTCACAATGCACTCCGTGTATCTCCGAAAAGAATCCGCTGCAGACCGGGCACATAGAACCACTAAGACTCATATGCATGCTGCCGCTAAAGGTAATCTGGCTGTCGTACTTTATATAACCTATGGTTGATAACCACTGTTCCCCCTGAGAGCCCACCAGCCATTCCTTTATACCCTTTATCATCAGATTAGCTAAGTCTTCCATAGGCAAAGATGGGAGACCATTATTCCTAACAAACTCTCGTGCTATTTCAAATCTCTGGGTTAGTGCTTCCATAGCACTAGAATAAACAAAACGATCTTTTTCAGTTACTTTCAAATCTAATCTCCTATAAAGAGGGTGTTAAACCACGAAGATAAAAAATAAGTCTTTGTATTTTCAGGAATAAAAGTTCCCTGTTCTCTCCATAAGACACACAAGTGTCGTTTACATAAGATATGATCTTTTCGAATCTGAAGGGGGCGAGTTTATAGGATGCTTCCGCCATTTTTTTTTGATACCAAGTAACGGCGTTAGCGGCGTTAATGTGGGACTGTTGGAGTCTAACAATCGCCCCCAACAACGACCATAGAATCTCATGTATATTTATTCGGGTTTCAGACACCTGAGTCAGAAACTCCTTATAGTTAGCCTCAATAAAATAATCAATTATTTTATAGATGTCTGGTGTTGTTAGATTCCTACAGTAGTCAATAAGTTCCAGAGAATTTAGATCTTCTTTATTTAACATTGACAAGGCGTTGATGACATTATAAACAGAGTAAGGATCATACTTACTTAATTCCGCAATGGGCTTAGCATAGGAAGCTGGCAGCTTCTTAGCCTTTAATAACAGACTAGCAAACTGATTTACTTGATTATCAAAGAGATTAGAGCAGGTTACTTCAATGAATCCGTTATCTTTATAGGTCTTTCCCATCTTACTCTTGCTAAGCTTTATAATGAAATCCCGAAAGTTCTTGGGGTTAGATTTGCTTCCTAAAACACAGATTGGAACCCCGCCTTTGAAGAGGCCCAGAGGGGACATATCTTTGATAGATTCAATTCTGTCTATGGTCCGGCCCGTCAATTTTGCGATCTTATCAATAGCATAATTTTTTAGAAACTCGTTATCTCCAGAAAGAAAATAACGACATCTAGGGTCTATTGATTCTGTTTTGGCAAAGTCCATGAAATACATTAGGCACAAAGCTCCATAGAGGCCACTTGAATGACCATCTTTTT
>WSSedA2C3DRAFT_1000092_pt1 | contig 11882 bp, 6 predicted proteins | sample WetSurSA2Cattail_FD_9486 | JGI IMG/M metagenome (IMG submission 9486) | reverse complement strand
TGTAAAACCTTTATTCTCTACGGACTTATCATTATTTGATAAATTACCAATTAAGGTGTAGGGTGTATATAAAACTCCAGAACCAGAATAAAAATTCGTATTCTGAGGAATATGAGTGCCTACAGAATACGTTAATAAATTCTTATTTACATAAAATTTAACCCTATCCTGAGCAACAGGTAAAGAAGTATCTACAGAAATTTGAATTCTATTCCAAGCACCAATAGTTAATGATGTAGATGTAAAAGCCGAAGCTGATACGGATCCTACAGCTTCATACCCTAAATAACACCCTATGTTACTACTACTAAATCCAAATCTATAATACTGACTTATATCTTTAATATATCCATCTACATTTTGTATAGCAAAAAGAGTTTTATTTTTATTCTCATTTACACTTATTAAAGATGTAAGATCATACCCTATATCTTCTAACGTATAATTATTAGGTCCACTATCCGTATAGATACCAGAAGTAAATTTATAGTGGAACGTACCTAATCCAGTACCATAATCTCCAGAATAATATCCTGAAATAGGTAATAAAACATCAGAATCAACTAAATCATCATCTATTACAATAATTTCTCCTAACGTACCTAAGAAACTATTATATTCTACCGATGTATAATATAATTGTCCTACTGGTTCTGAACCTATAGAAATATAAGAACCTAAATAAGTTCCATAATGTCGATAGTAATATTCATGTAATTTTTCTCCTTTATTAGGAAATCCATACTCCAATACACGAATAAATATGTTGGAATCTGGAGGTTCTTCTACCAAATGAACAGTTTGAAGTATTACATTATTTTCATCTACTCGAATATCATTAAGAAATACTTTTACTCTATCTTGTAATAATGCTGAATTTGTATCTACTTGAATAACTAATCTATATAAAGTATTAACTTGAATAAATTTAGCAGGTAATTGAATATTACAATTACCACATCCTTCAATACAAAGAGATACTCCTTTATATCTAGAATCTGCTACTTCTGTCCCGTCATAATCTGCTGAATTAACTAAGTAAACTACTAAACTTCCGTCATCATAATAATCATCATAAGTTTCATCATATGAAACGTGCCTTAAAGCTAATAAGGTTAAAGGAGCTCCATTAGTATAATCAGTTCTAAACTCATATCTGGAATCTACTAAAAATCTACAGCCTATTGTAAATCTAGTAGAATTTGTAAATTCGTAAGTATTCGATATAGATCTTAAAGCTTGTGAACCTTTAGGATTTTCATTTTGAGTTGACCATTGATCAAAATTTAAGTAATTTCTTATACAATCAGGTAAATAAACATCAAAATTTAAAGTAAATCTATTACTATTTAAATAAGAACTAAAATTAGATGTACCAGCAAAATATACTGGTTCCATAACTACATTTTGGTAAGTAGCTAAATCTTCATCATATGGTACATAACTATTAGTTTCTGAACTCCAGTAATAAGGATCTACAACCCACCAAATATCTTCTATAGTAGGTGCATTACTAAAATTATTGTTATTACCACTAGAATCATATCCTAAATTTAAATGATTTAAATACTTTAAATGATAAGAATATTTTGTGCCATACGGTCCAGTATAAGAACTACTATATAATTCTGAATCAGTTTTTATTAAACCATCTAAAAAGATGCTTTCAGTAATAGTACCTAAAAATTGGTATAATCCTCCATAACCATAAGCTGTTAAATATGTTCCACCTATTCCATGATAAGAATATTCATAATCTGAAGATTTATTGGAATATCCATGATCATTTAAATCTGGAAACACTGAATAATTATGAGAAGGAATTTTTACACCGTTTAGATATATTTTTATTCTATCAAATTCAATTAATTGAGTAGAATCATAATTTAAAACTAGTCTATATTCTACATCAAAATCTAAAAAAACCCCTGAAGATCCCCAATATGCAAATTGTGAAGTTCCACTTCCATAAGTAGAAAACACAAGTTGAGTAGAATCAGAAGTTATTTGAGTTATTCCTAAGTAAGCAACACTACCTGTTCCGTAATAAGGTGGAAAATCTGGTTCATCAGAAATTATCATAGATGCCAAAATAATATGTTCATTTAAACCAATATTATCTTGTAATCTACTATCTAATTTAAATTTTACCGACCAAGTAAATGTTGTAGGTTCATTCCCAAAAACTTTTAATGGTACATCTTTAATTAAGAAATTAGTATTTTTAGGTTTATTAGCAATATCATCCCATGCCCAAAATAAAGCTCCAGATCCTGTGTAATTAATCTCACCAGGAACCAATCTCTTTAAATAAGAATTACTATGAAAATTCGCTACTAAATCTGAGAAAATATTATTTGGACCTGAAACATAAAAATATCCTGAACCTATCCATGCATATTTCCGTATCCAAATACATTCTGCATCATTATAAAAATCATTAGAAATAATACGTAGACCACCTAAAATACTAGGTAATTGAACAGGTCTATTAGATGCTTGATTTCTATCTGTTGTACCACCAGGTAAAATTACACCTGGTATTACGTTGTAAGTAATTTTTTGAACTTTATAATAAGAACCTGTTCCTGACAAAAGTAATCCTGAAGGACCTTCAATATCTTCACCAAGAAAAGATCCTGTATTAGGAATCAAGTAATAAGGTGATTTTAAATCTGATTGACCATAAATTTCTGAAAAATTTAAATATGTAAAAATATAAGGAGTATTTTTTACAATTAAATCTGTATAAAATCTAGTACCAGAATTATCACCTGATACTTTTATTCCTCCAGATCCTGTTCTAATTTTAGGAAAAGTCCAACCTGTAGCATCAAAAGTAACAACAAGAGTTCCCGAACCTGTGTACCCTTCACCACCTCCAGAATAGGAATCTGTTAGATAATACCCTGATACTCCTGGAATATTAACAAGTTTAGAAGAAGGAGAATTTTCTAAAAAAGCAGCTCCACCTACTACAGATTTAACATTAATCGCATTAGTGCCAGTTTCATTAAAAAATCTAGTTCCTCCAGTTTCAAATCCTGTTCCTGTTATTTTTAATCCACCAGAAGCTACTCTAATCTTAGGAAAGGTTATGGGATGACCATCATGATGAATAAAAAGATTACCATAACCTGGATAACTTACAATTCCTAAAGGATTACTACCTTGTGACTCTGTAACATAAGAACCTGAAGAGTTAGGTAAAAAATAATACCTACCACTAGGAGAAACATCTGTTAAAAGAGCACCTGGTGATAATAATAAAACAGTTTTGCTCATTTTAAGAAATACTCACTTTAGGACAAAAGTATATAATCTTATTAGGAATAAATATATGAACCCATATAGAACATAATCCTTCTTTACCTAATTGAGTAGTAGAAATACTAAATTTTTGTCGCGTAAAAACAGTTTCACCTTCACTAATCCATTCAGGACCACCTATAGGATAAGTAGTTTCTGATTGAAATGGATTTATCATATTAGAAATAAAATTAGATCTATCTGTAGTATCATCAGGATAAATTATATCAAAATAAAAATTTTTATTCGTAAAAAGTGGAGGTGCACCAATAGTTGCAAAAAATATGGTTAAAGTAACTAAAGATGTAAAATTGGCTCTAAAATCTACAAGTTTAAATCTTATACCTTTTAAGTAATCGTAGTTACAAGAATCATAAGTAGTCACCTGAAAAGAAAAAGGATAAATCTTCTTATAAAAATTTATATCTTCATCAAACTCAAATTTATAATTTGCCCCTCCTTCCCGATAAGTCGAAATAGTAGTTACAACTTTTCCATGTTTATAGTAACTATCATAACAGGGCTCTAATTCAAAATCTGAGGGACTAGAATTTACAAATTTATTTGATAGAGATCTAGGAGCATTAGTAGGAAGTTTTGCTTTAGAATTTGTAGCAAAAAAACATCTGTCCACAATAAACTGTCTAGGAAGAGCAGAAGGTTGATATAAATTTATACCACTTTCAAATACAGGTCTATTAGCTTGTGAAAAATCACAAGCTATTAACTTAACTTCTATTCCTGTTGTACCTGATAATGCATTTATATTCGAAAATATAGGATGTGTATTATCAACTGTAGAAATGAAAGTGCATCCTATAAATGTGTGTTCTCCTGAGTCTGGTTTTATATATCCTTTAGATTTAAAATCAAATACACATTCTTTAAAATAAATAGGACAAACATTTAAAGAATGTTGTTTAGTGGAAACATTAGTTATAAATTCAAAAGTGCATTTTTCAAATGTAGAATATAATCTATAACCATATTGTACTCCTATAAAATATGCATTTCCTTCTATAGCAAATGTTACACCATAACAATAATTACATTGAATAAGAAATAAATAATAAGAATAAGTAGGATCTAAATATGTTTCTTTAGCACCTGTAGATAATAAATTTAAATTCGTATCATCTACACAATAAAAATGAAGATCAGTACTAGATTCACCTACGTAACCAGTACTAGTTAAAGTTGTAGATTTATTATGTAGATTAGAAATATATACTATGTCCCCATCCGCAATGGTAGCGGAAGTTTGCCAACTTGTGATACTATCATAATATTGTGAAGGATCTGTAAATGCAGTACTCCAACTACCCGTTTTACGAGCAGCATATCTTCCGTTATTTCCAGTAGCAGTACCGCCAGATTTTATGTACGAATAATAAACAGGCATATCAAGACGCCTTTAAAATAGTAAGTTTTGGACAAGCATAAAAAGTAAGATTATATATATTGCAATATAACCAAATAGTACATAAACCTTCTCTACCTGACCTATTAGTGATTAAAGGAATATACTGAGCTACAGGTCCAGATAAACCTGTCCAAACTTCAGAACTCATAGGGTACGCATCGTTGTTCGTAACTAAATTTCCTTTAGTCGTTAAAAAATTATATTTTGAATCTTCTAAATCAGGGTATACCATTTCTGCCCAAACTTGATCTTTCTTGAAAGTAACTGAACTATTAACCTGTAAAACTTCAATTCTACATTCTACAAAATTAGTAAAATCCCAAATAAATTCTGCAATTTTTATTCTTATATATTTACCTTTATATTCTATATTATCCCAAAACATTTTAGGACTCATTACAATTTTTAAAGAATAAGGAGTAACTGATTCTATTCTTGCACCATTATTTCTGTATACTGAAGTATTACCTGTAACTACACCGTATTTATGAACTTCTGTAAAATATTTTTCTCCTGTAGTTCCACATAAATGTACTTTATAAGGATATTCTAAACAGGCAGAATTAACAGTAGACGTAAGTTGAGGACTAGAGGCTGCAATACTACATCTTTCTACTAATCCTTGAGTTGTATGATGATAATAATCAGCAGAAACAGCCGTACTATTACTAAATATCGTATAAGATGTTACAGCAAATGAACAACCTACAGCATGAACTTGACCTCCAACATTTCTACTATCAGAATAAGAATTATAATAACTAAATTGAGTTGAAGCTGTGTTTGTAAAAGAGCAATTTAAAAATATTGCTAACCCACCTGTAATCATTACTCCTTTAGTTATTGTACAATTTCTAAAAATAAAAGTACCATATGTATCACCTGAACCATTTCCTATACCTATATACATATAAGAATTTATGGTACAATTTTCAAAAATTGTATCTGCAGTAAATCCATCTGACATCAAATATAAGGAATATTCTCTATTTAAATCTACTCCATAAAAATAACATCCTGGTGCCCAAGCATTTAACCAATAATTAGAAATTTGTTCTTTGCCACCTGTAGATAGTTGAGATAAATCACTATCATTAACACATAAAATCTTACATCCTATAGGATAAGTTGTATTTGTAACACCACTTATAGTCCCTGTTTTATTATGAAGATTAGATACAAAAATAGTATCTCCTGCTAAAAGCTGGGAAGAATACGTATATACCAAAGTATAAACACTATTATAATATTGAGATGTAAGTGTAAATGCAGTACTCCAACTACCAGTTTTAGGAGTAGAATATTTTCCTCCATCATTAGTTGCAGTACCACCAGATTTTACATAAAAGTAAGACATTTATACTAACTCTGCTTTAGGACAAATGTAAACACTAGAAGTTCCTAGTGAAGGTAATTTTAACCAAACCGAACATAATCCATACACACCTGAACTAGGAATAACTAAAGATATTTGTTGTTTATAAACTACACCTGATAATCCTACCCAAATTTCAGAAGATCCAGGTAAATTAGTATAAGAACTAAAAGCATTTTGCATTAAATCTTCTGTATACAAATAAACACTTTTGTATGTGGTGCCATCAACATATGAAAATTCTAATTTAACCCCATCATTTGTTAATAAAGAACTTAAATTATTATGAGCAAAATAAACTTCTAATTTTTGATTTTTTACAGGTGCCTTATAAAATTCACATAATTTAAATCTACCAATTGCAGAAGTTGAAACCTTATAAGAATAATATGTCTCTTGATCCCAAGAAGCTCCTCCTTGTCTATATACAGATGGGTCTATTTCTATTTTTGTATTAAAACCATATCTTATATAGGAATAAATATTATCTGTAAAAAATTTACCTGCTTTATCTCTGGACGTAGAAGTAACAGTAGGATTATTATAAGTCCCAGATTCAGAACCCTTAGAAACAATAATTACAGAAGAAGGATAATTAATCGCAGTAAATATAGGTCTACTAATTTGATGAAAATTACAACCTTCACAATAAATTTGTCCTTGAGAGGATATTAATAATGCATTAGAATTTGAAGGTCCTATAAAAGTACAATTTTTAAAAAGAATAGAACTACTAGATGAAATATATCTAGGAGAATTAGAAGCAGAATTAAAATTAAATGTACATTTTGAAAAAATAGCAGATGCTGCTGTGCTAAGATACCTAGAATAGCTTGAAGTTTCTAAAAGAAACGTACAGTTCTCATAAGATAATATCGTTGGGTAATCAGAATTTGCGTTCAATCCCGATAGAGAAAGATTTAAATTATGAGTAACTCTAATGGTTATTCCATAAAGATAACCTACACCGTAAGTTACGGTTAAACTTGAAGTTCCGCTATAGTAAAAATATTCTGTAGCTCCTACTGTAAAAATGGATAAATCTGTATCATTTACAGAATAACAATAAATGTTCTTTATTGAAGTAGTAACACTTGTATGAGCAGAAATCGTGTATTGATGACTATGTATATTGGAAATATAAATAACATCCCCACTGCTAAGTGAAGCACCAGATAAACAAGATTGTAAATTATTATAATATTGTGAAGGATCTGTAAATGCAGTACTCCAACTACCAGTTTTAGCAGTAGTATATTTTCCTGCTGTACCAGTAGCAGTCCCGCCAGATTTTACATATGCATATGCCATATTATGATATATCTACTTTAGGACAAATATAAATAGTCTTACTCGGAACAAATATGTTCACATATATAGAACATAACCCATACGATCCAGTTTCTGTAGTAGTTATAGATAAATGTTGTTTAACTGGATTTGTTAAATCATTCCATGTCTTAGAACTAGTCGGTAATAAGGTTACACTAGGTATAAGTTTAGTAGTAGAATTTAATAAACACTCAAACGAGTTAGATTTTTTGTAATAAACTTCTACTGACATATCAGATTCTGTTAATGCATCTGATCCTTCTATTTGAGCAAATTCTACTGTAAATGTAGTAGGATTAGAAGTATCATAGTACGCATCAAATACTTTAAAAGTTAAATAGGATGCTTTAGTTATAGAACTACTACTTAAAACCTTTAATGAAAAATTTTGATTTAAAAAAGTTAATGCACCATCTACTCTACTATAAAGTAAAGTTTCTTCTACAACACCTAAAGCATAATAAAAAGTATTTAATTCTCTAGAAGTAGTCGAATTAAAAAATCCATTAGGACATATGGTACCACCTTTAATAGCACCTAACTTATTATTGGGAGCTTCTACACATTGAATAGTATTAAATTCAAATAAACTACTCAAATAACCAATAAAATCACTAGTATTAAATAAAGGAACATTAGCTTGTGAAAAATCACAACCAGTAAAATAGAAAGGTCCATTAGCCCAATTAGTAGGATCGAGATATGTTAAATAACCTGATGAACTTTCAGGTTTATAAAAATTACAATTAAAAAATTCCCAATAATTAGATGAATTACCNCTAGAGGACATAGATGTATAAGAATTAAAATTAAAATTACAATTTCTAAATATTTGNGGACCGTAATTTAAAGCAACCTTACCTGAAAGAACATTTACATTATTTATTATAAAAGAACACGAATCTCTAATAGCATATACAGCGCCTGCCCCAGATAAAGAAATATTACTTGTAGGTTCTAAAACCTCAAGAGTAATTCCATACATAAAAATATTTTGAAACTGAAGAGTAAGACTAGTAGATTGAGAATTTTCGTATCTTTCTTTAGCACCTACAGCTTTTACAGAAATATCCGAATCATCTACAGAAATTAATAAGGTTTTTAAGCTATAATCGAAAATAGAAAAATACTCAACAGTAGCGGTTACAAGAAGATCATGTAAATTAGATACAAAAATTGTATCTGCAGTTCCTATTGCCGCATAAGTATGAGCACTCTTAAAACTTCCATAATATTGTGAAGGATCTGTAAATGCAGTACTCCAACTACCAGTTTTAGCAGTAGTATATTTTCCTGCTGTACCAGTAGCAGTTCCTCCAGATTTTACATATATAAATGCCATTAGGATATATCTACTTTAGGACAAACATAAAATGTTTTATTTACAGCTCTAATTCCTAAATACACAGAATTTAAACCAAAAGTTCCTAATTCAGATAAAGTTATGGATAAATACTGTTTTGTAGGATTAGTAAGTCCTACCCATGTCTTAGAACTAGTAGGTAATGAAGTAGAACTAGGAAGAATTTTTATTGTAGATTCTCTAATTGATTTAGATTTTGTAAGACTCATATAATATACATCCATATAAATTTCATAATCAGTTAATGGAGTAGCTCCGTCATCCTGTGCAATCTCAACTGTAAATGTAGTACCTTCAGCAGCCATACTAAAAAACTCTGCTAATTTAAAAACTGTAGGACAAGTAATCAAATTAGCATAGTTAAGTGCAATGGTTTTAAAACTATAATAGTCTACCCCATTAGAAGTTGCCCCATCCGTTCTGTAAACTAATGAAGTAGAATCATAAGTTATTCCTAAATTTTTTACTGATATAGAATTTTTATCTGAACCACTTAAATAAAAACCTGAAGGATCTTCTTCTACACCCCAAAACATAGGATAATCACGATACCTATTATTTGCACTTTCTAAAGATCTAAATATAACAAATCTTTGATTTGCTTCATAATTGTAATCATTTGCATAATTAGGTAAAAATGGTCGATTAGCCTGTGAAAAATCACAACCATCAAAAATGTAATTACATGTATTATTAGAATAACTATTAAAAAAAGAACTAGTACTAGTAGAAGATATAAAAGAACAATTTTGAAAAATATAAATTTTATAATCTGTTACAACTGTTGTATTAAGTGTTTGAAATAAACATTCTACAAACTTTGCAGATCCACTCATATACCAAAAATAAGAATTTTCATAAATAAACGAACATTTCTCAAAAAACTTATAGGTTCCTAATGCAGAACTACCAGGAACGCGAAAATACGCATTCATGGTAGTACATTCAAAAATTACTCCGTACACATAAGGAAAGGTAATGAAAAAACTATTATAACCTGAAGTAAATGTTACTATTTCTTTTGCACCTGGATTAGGAACAGATAAATCGTCATCATCTAACGATATAATTCTAAGATTAAGTACATTTGTAACTTCTAAAGAAAAACTTGTGTTACCTATAGCATTAGTATAATTATGTAAATCAGAAAGATAGATAGTGTCTCCCTCACTTAAAGATGCATTAGTGATACAGTACTTCAAACTTCCATAATACTGTGAAGTATCTGTAAATGCAGTACTCCAACTACCAGTTTTAGCAGTAGTGTATTTTCCTGCTGTACCAGTAGCAGTTCCTCCAGATTTTACATATATAAATGCCATTAGGATATATCTACTTTAGGACAAACATAGAAAGTTAAATTAGGAACAGATACATTTATATGTACAGAACACAATCCATATGATCCAGTTTCTGTAGTAGTTATGGATAAATATTGTATAGTAGGATTAGTAAGTCCTACCCATGTCTTAGAACTAGTAGGTAATGAAGTAGAACTAGGAAGAATGCTACAAGTAGATTTTCTGTGAGCTTTTGATGTAGTATCATCTATATGATAAACTTCTATAGAAATATCACTTTCAGTTAATAAAGCTGCTCCATTATCTTGTGCAATCTCAACTGTAAATGTAGTAGGACTAGAAGTATCATAATAAAATTCACTTAATTTACAAGTGAAAGGTTGAGCAAGACTAGCAAAAGCATTAACAACTATTTTCTCACTAAAACGTAAAGAGTTAGAATATTCAGCACCATCTATTCTATATACAGACACAGAACAATCTAAAATTGCTGAATAATAATATTGTGTTATAAAATACGGAGAACGACTACAATAACGAAATTCAAACGGGACAAAAATTGAACCATAAGGAGTATTATTTCTACTATTAGATCCTTCTAAACATCTAGAATACACAATCCTACGAGTATTAGAATCACTATTCCAAGAAGTAGCACCTAATAATAATGGTCGATTAGCTTGTGAAAAATCACAACCGTCAAAAAATAAAGCAGCACCATAATAACCACCTACACAAGTCCATAAACAATCAGTTTGACTTGTAGGAGCAATAAAAACACAATCTTTAAATACAAAAATATAAGAATGATCTAGTATATTAAATGTATAATTTGTAGCCAATCCTATATCGAACGTGCAATTATAAAAATTACTTTTACCTGCTATTCTAAACTTTGATACTGCAATATTTGATTGAATAGTAGTTTTAAAAGTACAATTATAAAAATTGTAGTTCTCAGGAAATACATCATTATTTACAGCTAAAGAACCTGACAAATTTGTTAATTCAAAAATTAAACCGTACACAAAACTTGCGCTAAAATTAAAATTTACTTGACTAGTACCTAAATTAGTATAAGTTTCTTTAGCACCTATAGACTTTACAGATAAATCATCATTATCTACAGAGATTACTCTAACTACTACAGTATAACTAAATATTGATATATCAGATGATATAGAACCGTTATAATTATGTTCATCTGACACATAAACAATATCGTTATCTACTAAACTTGCAGAACTATAACAAGAATACAAATCGCCGTAGTATTGATTAACATTCGTAAATGCAGTACTCCAACTACCAGTTTTAGCAGTAGTGTATTTTCCTGCTGTACCTGTAGCAGTTCCTCCAGATTTTACATACGCATATGCCATTTAAATTTCTTCCCCTGATACACTCCATGACCACCACTTTCCATCATCCTCACCTTCAACTGATGAATCAGTTATGAAATATATACCTGAAAATCCTTGTCCACCCTTCGTATAAATAACTGAAACAGGAGCAGTTAAAGATTTACCTAAAATCGGAGGTGGTACAATGCCTCTACCCGAAACTGATACTTTGTGTTTCCCTGTCCATGCAGCTCGTAGTATTAATGACCCATTACCAGTTCTTACTGGATAAATTGCATTTAAATTCTCAATAGATGCATTTATTTCTCTAGCTTGATCATAGGTGAATAAAGTATCTATTGTTATGTAAGCTCTATTTCCTGCATCTTCTGATTTTTCTTTTCCTTCTAAACTCCACTCCCACCATAAATCTTCT
>WSSedA2C3DRAFT_1000089_pt1 | contig 11988 bp, 11 predicted proteins | sample WetSurSA2Cattail_FD_9486 | JGI IMG/M metagenome (IMG submission 9486) | reverse complement strand
AGGAGAGACCTTCTGAAAGGACATCCCGCCAGACTCGACGGGCGCCATAGGTACGGGCGCTGCCGACGAAGCTCGCCCGCACCTTGGCGCCGATCGCTTCATCCTCTTTTGCCCTGCGGCTCGGCTTTCGACCCAGCCAGGCATGAAAGCCCGAACGGGAGACCCCCAGCGCGTCGCACATCCATGCCACCGGCCAGATCGAACGGTGCTTCGCGATGAACACGAAATTCGCTGCTTCGCGCGGCCCTTCGGGTCATGTCGCTTCCCTCGCGAAGAAGGCTGCGGCCTTCCTAAGAAACAGCCAGATTGTTCGGAGCGGCCTGTAAAACGAAGCCCAGCGACTTGGCACGCCGCTTGAGATTGGCGAGAACGCGGGTGCGATATTGTTCCTCATAATGGTCAGCACCGGGATCCTGGTAGCTCATGCCGTGCCTGAGGGTGTTGTAAAATAAAACCGCGATCTTGCGGGCTGTCGCTGTCACCGCCTTTGCTTTACCCGCACGGGAGGACAGCCTGCGATAAAATGCTCCAAGCGCCGTATCGCTTCGCCCGAGGGTCGTAGCCGCCAACCGCAACAGCGCAGCTGCTCGACTGGAGGATCTTCGTGTCCGTGATGACAGCACTTTGCCACCAGAGATCTTGTTAGCGGGTGTAAGGCAGAGCCAAGAGGTGAAGTGCTTGGCGCTTGGCCAAGCCCTCAGATCCGTGCCGCATTCGCCGACGAGCTTCAAAGCAAGTGAAGGACCCAATCCATGAATCTGAGTCAGATCAACGCCAAGGACCCCGTATAGAGCAGCCCTGACATCGAAAGACGGCATGTTGACCTGCTTGGTCTTCACGCGTGCCTTAGGGGGCTTTCCAACTGGCTTTGCCGCTTTCCGTGTAAGTTCAGCTATCAAAGCCTCCAGTTTACGGTCACACTCCAGCATCTTGGCCTGGTAGATGTCGTAGAGTTCCAGCGACTGGCTCAAGGCAAAAACATGTTCGTCTCGGTCATTGCCAACCAGTGCCGCGCGGATTGTCTCGATCGAGGAATGGCAGCGCACATCGCGGTAAGTCGCCAGAACATCGGGATTGCGCTCACCTGCTACTATGGCGCGGATAATCCGCATGCCGGTTGCGCCGGTGATATCCGAGACCACGTGATGGAGTTGCAGGTTCATCTCCATCAAAGCCTTCTGCATGTGCTGGATATGGGCAGCTGCATATTCCACCAATCGCTCACGCTGGCGCAGATAGGCGCGCAAGGTCGCGATCTCGGCATCAGGCCGGAAACTTCCACGTAATAGACCGTAGGAATGGAGCTGGCGCAGCCACGCGGCATCGCTGACATCGGTTTTGCGTCCAGGCACGTTCTTGGCATAACGCGCATTGACGAGAATGACATCAAACCCGTGCTGCTCAAGGATCTCATAAGCCGGGATCCAATAAACCCCGGTAGATTCCATTGCGACGCTGGTCACACCGCATGCTTTGAACCAGTCTGCCATATCATGCAGATCCTGTGTAAAAGTGCCGAACGCGCGCACGGGTATGTCAGCACAGGTCGGATTCACAGCGGCCATGTGCATTTTTGATCCAATATCGATGGCGGCGGCCCCTATATTGACCGGCTTCAGATCCGGGCGGTCACCGGTTGTTGTCTGACGCATGCATCCTCCGTCCACTTATTGGTAGGAGGGTCTGGGTTATGCCAATTCGTCATCTTCCTAATCGGGATCGCCGTTGGAACGGCGTCACCACTCTCAAGTTCGCATGCACCCATGGACCACGTTTTTTAACGGGGACTGCGCCTCCAATAAGCTGACGGCCGCTACCCTCCAAGCGTCGAGGTTAGCACAGCTGTTTCTACCGCACACAAGCGGGCAAACCGCCCGGGACGGTTTTTTAAGATGTCGCGCTCCGCCTTGAGTTTGCTCACTTCACGCCGAAGCCGGCTGATCTCGAGCTGCTCGGTCTTCATCTGGCCTTGCCCAGGAAACGCCTGCGCCGGCTCCGCCGAAAACTCCTCCACCCATTTGCGAAGCACGTTCACATGGACATCGAGATCCTGCGATGCCTGGATCGCCGAAACACCGCGCTCCTGGATCAGCCGAACCGCCTCAACCTTGAACTCCCGCGAAAACTTCCGTCGTTCCATTTGCCACCTCCTGTTCAATGAAGCACCTAATCTCGGTGTCCATCAAACCGGCAGCAGCTCATGATTGGCAAACCGTACGTGATCAGCACGACCGCTGTGAAAGTGCGGCAGCAGTCGCAGCCGATGAGGCAAGTTTGAACGCGCGCCACGATGACGGCCTGGCGTCCGCTGAATCACGATAAGCGGCGCATAGCGCGAGCCCTGCCGTCGGTCCTGTTGAATCGAGCGAACCGATTGGCTTTCCGATCGTTCGTTTGAATAAGACCTTTGATGGACGTGAACTTTGAGTTACCCGGCGATTTGCCCGCAACCATCCATCCGCTCACGTCCCAAACCTGGGTTTTCCTCTCTTAGCATGAGCTTTCGCTCGGCCGCTTGGATGGTGTTGTGAATCAACATGGCGACAGTCATTGGCCCAACGCCGCCCGGCACAGGCGTTATATAGGATACCTTTTCTCGCACATTCTCGAAATCTACGTCTCCAACGACTTTTCCCGACCCCAGCCGATTGATGCCAACGTCGATTACAATCGCTCCAGCTTTGACCATTTGCGTGGTGATTAGACCAGGAACTCCCGCGGCAACGATAAGAATGTCAGCAAGGATTGTAAATTGCGACAGATCCCGCGTCTTGGCATGGCAAACGGATACGGTGGCACCGGCGTTCACCATCATCAGAGCCATAGGTTTACCGACTATATTGCTCGCACCGACAATAACGACGTTTTGCCCTTCGACATCTAGAGCTTCGTGTTTGAGGAGCCTCATCACGCCGAAGGGGGTGCATGGCGGAAACACATGCTCGCCGATCACCAGCCCTCCCACATTGTAAAGATGAAAGCCATCTACATCTTTGCGCGGATCGATTCTGTGCAAAATAGAATAGATATTGAATTGCGGAGGCAGCGGCAGTTGAACAAGGATACCGTGAATGGCTGCGTCATGATTGAGGTCATCGATTAAGCATAAAACGTCTTCTGGCTCCGTTTGCGACGGAAATTCGTAACGCCGGGACATGATACCGACTTCACTTGCCGCTTTAATTTTATTTCGCACGTAAATGAGGGAAGCCTGATTATCACCTATCATGATCACGGCTATGCCTGGGGTGAGGTTCCGCTCCTCTTGGAGCCGTAGAACCCGCGTGGCGCACTCTGCACGAATTGCCTTTGAGATCGCTAGGCCGTCGATGATCTTTGCGGTCATAAATATTCAGCCTCGCGAGCATGTTATGAGGAGCAGACCTGTCTGAACGATCGCTCGAGCAACGAATTACCGCGGCTTTCTCTCCGAGCACTCTCCTCTATCGATCATTTTCCCCACGTGCCTCTCTCTTTCAGCCATGCGGCCGCGGTGCCAATGCCACCAAACGGGAAAACGTGGATCTGCTTTATCGCTGAGCCTGACGTACTCGAGACATGTTTCTCGATCGGATCGACAATCGTGTCTGGCGAAACTCTGGTCACAAGCGCAGTAAAAGAGCTTGCATGCTTTTTTAAGAGGTTCAGTGAATTGCCTACGCCACACGTAGCCGCGTATTTGAGGAGAGTGGTGAATTTGGCTGGGCCTGCGACACCTAAATGTACCGGCAGGTCTATACCCAGAGATGACAAGTTCTCGGCCCAAACGACAAACTTCTCAGGGTCAAAGCCAAATTGGGTAACGATGCGAAAGCGCGCTCCGGAACGCTCCCCTAATGCCGCCTTAAGCCTCAACGCGTTCAAGGCTGTAGCGTCGGAAAAATCCGGACTTCCTTCAGGATGACCAGCAATCCCAATGTCTCCAATACCATATTTGTCGAAAAAACCCGTACCCAGCACATCGATAGACGACGAAAAGTCGCCTGTTGGTTTGTCAAGGCCGCCGGCAATGACCAACACCTCGCGTACTCCGGCATCCTGTGCCATCGCTTTGATACGCTCTTCAAGCTCCGCCTTAGTCGTCAAGCGGCGAGCCGCAAAATGCGGTACTGGCACGTAACCGAGATCGCTGATGCGTTTTGCAGCTCTGATAAAGGTCTCGCTGCTATCCGTACCTATGTCCGCGATGTAAACACGCACGCCTTGAGGAAATAGGCCAGGCAGTTCTGTCGACTCAGTCGCCTGCCGCGGCGTAATTTCGATCGATGCGGGAATTCTGATCAGCGCGTTACTCGTTTTGAATTTCATGCCTTCCATTGCGCATGCGTCTCCGATTGTCATGCGAACACCACCGTCTTCCGGCCATTAATCAGGACTCGGTCGTCAAGGTGATATGAAACAGCTCGGGCCAGCACGCGCCGCTCGATATCGCGACCCTTACGAATCAAGTCATCCGGCGTATCGGCGTGCGTCACGTTTTCGATGTCTTGGCTGATGATAGGACCTTCATCGAGATCTTCGGTCACATAGTGGGCGGTAGCGCCGATGACTTTGACACCACGCTCGTGCGCTTGATGGTAAGGCTTGGCACCCTTGAAGCCAGGCAGGAAAGAATGGTGGATGTTTATGCAGCGACCTGACAGGTAGGCGCAGAACTCGTTGGACAGAATTTGCATGTAACGTGCTAACACGACCAGCTCTGCACCCGTTTCCTCGATCACCGCCCTGATCTTCTCTTCTTGATCTTTCTTGTTCTCCTTGGTGACCGGGAAGTGATGGTAAGGAAGCCCTTGATGTACGGTGATATTGAGGGCTGAACTTGGATGATTGGAAACAATGCCAACACAATCCATCTTAAGTTCGCCAACTCGCATGCGATATAAAAGGTCGCCCATGCAATGGTCGAACTTAGAAACAAGGATCAGTACCTTGCGTTTCTGGTCTTCTGGCCGAAGCGTCCATTTAAGCCCAAAACAGGATATCTCTTCCGCGAAGGCGGCTTTGAATGCGTCAGGCTCGCGACTAATCGAAAATGCAGCACGCATAAAGAAAGTATCGCCTTCGTTATCTGCGAATTGACCTAATTCGCAGATGTCGCCGCCATTGTCTGCAAGGCGAGCGGCGATCGCGGCAACAATGCCGGGCCTGTTCTTGCACGCGAGCGTCAGGATAAAGCGCGACATGTCTCTCCCTTGCCGTTTTGTGTGCCTCGAAGACAAGACATCAAAGGCCCCTAAAACGTGGACAGGGCCGACCGGCTTATTGGGAGATCTGCTAACACCTTCAGGTGGCGCGTGCTTATGCTTATTTCGTAAATTCAGATACAGAATGATTATAATAGTGAAGGGTAGCGAACGTACCGAAGATAAGAGTCCGAGCTGGGGGGTATCGACGAGCACGTCAAAACGTACGGCCGCATCGCAATATCTTTAGGAGCAATAATTCCGTAAGATGCTTTCAAAGGCCTTCAGGATTTTTATCGCACCGCTGCTCTTTTTTATTGTCAAGCCGATAGGAATTTCCGAAGCCGGAAGGCTGATATCTACTTTTTTCAATTTAGGCGGAAGATTGGCTAGGCATTGATCACTATAACTAAGAAGCCCGATTGCATTGCTGTTCATAATGACTTTTTCAGCATCGCTGAACGAAAGAATTTCGCATGTTTGAGCTGGCGGCGTAGCACCTTCAGTTTGAAACAGCCCTTCGAAATACGCACGCACAGGGGTGCCATGCGGTGCGACAATCCACTTCGCGTTCCTCAACGCGGAAATCGATCGCCGGTGCGTGTGGCACGGATGCTCCTCCCGCGCAACAAGTGTGAATTTCTCATTGTAAAGAAAAACTTCGCGAAGATCGTGAAAAGGAGGTGGGCTCCGCAATATACCAATCATGCAATCGATTTCGCCACGTCTCAGCGCTGCGGCGAGCGTATTGTAACTGCCAGGGATCGCCATAAGTCGAAGTTCGGGATGGCGGTTCGTCAGGTCTCCGAGCGCCTTTGCGACGAAATCCTGTCCGGAAAACGGTAACATTCCAACGGCGAGACGCCCGATCAATTTATGCTTTGCGCCACGCCGGAGATTTCCAATCGTTCCAAGCTCCTGCAAGAGTTCATCGCGAAGCGCCACAAACCGCAGCGCTTGCGAGGTTGCTTCAAGCCCACCCCGCTTTCGTACGAATAAAGGCTGGCGGGCGTATTCTGAAATTGCTGCTATTGATCTGCTGATCGCAGGCTGGGTCATGCCCAAATGAGCTGACGCCAAAGAGGCACTTCCGAGCTGAACCACTGCAGCGACCGCATCGAGATGATGCCAACGCAAAGCAGTTTTTAGACGCGGTCGCTTTCCGCTTAGGGTCTCAATGTCGTCCTCGGCTTTGGCCATCAGCTTGAGGGCAGCAGAACATCTTTGCAGTATTCTCTCGCCTAAAGCAGTCGGTTCCGTACCGCTCCATCCCCTTTGAAACAAAGAAATGCCTAGGAGCGTTTCAGCGGACGCGATCTCGCGTGAGACGACAGACTGGCTCATGTTTAACATTCCAGCGGCGTGCTCGATTCCTCGTGTCTTCGAAACGGCATCGATGACGCGAACTTGTCGCAAGCTAATTCGGACTTCTTCCTTCTTCATGGCATCATATTACAAAAATGATCTCACATATTCAATATACGCATAGGCTTGCAACGATACTCAATGCTAAGCAGGCGCAAACAATATTGACAGGGAGAGGCGTTCATTAATGTCCGATAAGACGCTCCAGGAGAAAATTAACCGAATCGGCAATCCGTCTCACATACTGCAAAATTCGCTGACTGGGGCGTATGTGTTCCCAATCGCGCCGCAGTTTACGAATTGGATGGAAGAGGTGCGGGCGTGGCGAAATGGAGCCGTGCTTCTAAATCAGTCCTATCACATGACGGATCTTTACGTGCGTGGACCTGATGCTATCAAGCTTTTGTCGTATGTGGGCGTCAACTCTTTCGATAAATTCGGACGAAACAAAGCCAAGCAACTCGTTTGCTGCAACTACGATGGTTACGTTATCGGCGACGGGATTATTTTCGGCCTGGAAGACGACGAAATTCTTTATGTCGGGCGCCCGCCCTTGGCAAATTGGATCAAGTTTCAAGCAGAGATCTCCGGGCTCAACGTCAAAACAGAGATCGATATCCGTAGCCTCGAAAATCCGGATAAGCCCCGCAAGCTCTATCGTTACGAGGTGCAAGGCCCTCTAGCGCTGGACATCCTCACGGCAGCTAACGAAGGCGATCCCCTTACGACCAAATTTTTCAATATGGGCGAGATTACGATTGCAGGTTGCAAAGCCCGGACGTTGGCTCACGGAATGGGGGGCGCAAAGGGACTCGAATTGTGGGGCCCCCATCATGAAGGTCAGAAGGTCTACGATCGCCTTCTTGAAGCGGGAGCGAAGTACGGAATGCTACGTGCTGGTGCCCGAGCCTATTCTTGCGCGGCGATGGAATCTGGATGGATCCCTTCGCCGCTACCTGCAATCTATTCAGGCGAGTCTATGCGTCCGTACCGTGAGTGGTTGTCTGCTGATGGTTTTGAGGCAACCTGCTCCGTGGGTGGCAGTTTCCAGCCGGATAATGTCGAGGAATTCTATCTAACGCCTTGGGATCTAGACTACGGACGCGTTGTTAAATTCGATCATGATTTCATAGGCCGCGACGCCCTTGAAAAAAAGGCGACACAAGAACATCGTGTTAAGGTCACACTGGTTTGGGACAAGGAAGATGTCCTTAGGATCTTCGCGGGCATGATGGATGATTTCCCCGGTCCCAAGCTCATGGAATTGCCAGCCGGCCATTACGCGGCACATCCATATGACCAAGTGCTGCTCAATGATGAACTAATCGGGCTGTCAACCTATCCAGTCTATTCAGCTAACGAGCGTGCTTGGATTTCCCTGGCGATGGTCCGTAAGGATTTGTCGTCTCAAGGAACTAAGCTCTCAATCCTCTGGGGTGAGGCTAATGGAGGGACGAAGAAACCGCACGTCGAAGAGCACGTACAAATGAAAGTTGGTGCAGAAGTGCATCCTTGGCCAATCCATGAAGCCGCCCGTCGAGAATATCGTGCGCAAAAATAGGAAGCGTAACTGAAATATCAATGAGCTGCATTGCAGATGTAGCGCAGCAGCAGATTCGAATTTCATATCTAGCCTGGGAGCGGACAGTAAGGAACTCATCCGTAATCGCTCACGGCTAATCTAGATATGCATGATGTTTTCGCCTCCGCGGTCCTCCCCGGGATGCGTGACTGAAACGGTGTTCCAAGACAAAACTTGGAACACCGTTTTTTTTCAAAAATGCATGATCAAACTTCAAATGTATGCGGCGGAGCAATATTAGGCCACGGAGCGGCGGCATGATGCGGCTGCGTGGCGGAGTAAAACCCGGCCACTTTTATGGCTGACCCTTTTCCGATTTGAGTCGGAGGGGCGGCCGGGGATGTTCGCGGTGGAGATTTATGCGGCGGTACGCCGGTTTGTTTTCGTCGAAGGACGAAGCCGCCGGGAGGCAGCAAAGGTTTTCGGACTGAGCCGGGACACGATTTCCAAAATGTGCCGTTATTCGGCGCCGCCTGGTTATGTGCGCTCGAAGCCGCCGGAACGGCCGAAGCTCGGTGCCCTCGTTCCAGTGATCGATGCGATCCTTCAGGCCGACGAGGTCGCTCCGCCGAAGCAGAAGCATTCGGCGAAGCGTATCTTCGAGCGGTTGCGGTCGGAGCACGGTTTCGCCGGCGGCTATACGGTCGTGAAGGATTATGTCCGCCTGGCCCGGACCAGATCACGCGAGGTCTTCGTCCCGCTCGCGCATCCTCCTGGTCATGCTCAGGTCGATTTCGGCGAATGCATCGGGGTGATCGGCGGCGTGCGGATGAAGCTGCACGTGTTTTGCTTCGACCTGCCGCAATCGGATGCTTGCTTCATCAAGGCCTATCCGGCAGAGACGACGGAAGCCTTTCTCGACGGTCATGTCTCGGCTTTTCAGTTCTTCGGCGGCGTGCCGCAGTCGATTTTGTACGATAATACAAAGATCGCCGTGGCGCGCATTTTGGGCGACGGAAAGCGGCAGCGCACGCGCGCCTTTACCGAGCTGGTCAGCCATTATCTTTTCAGGGACCGCTTCGGGCGTCCTGGCAAGGGGAACGACAAAGGCAAAGTCGAGGCGCTGGTTAAATATTCCCGTGCGAACTTCCTGACGCCGGTGCCGCATGCGGAGTCCTTTGAGGTCTTGAACGCCAGGCTCGAAGAACGATGCCGGGAGCGGCAATCAGAACGCGCCGGGCGCCATGACAAAACGATCGGCGAACGGCTTTTAGACGATCAAGCCATGTTGAGGCCTTTGCCGGAAGTCGCCTTTGAACCCTGCGACAAGCGGCTCGCAAAAGTCTCTTCGACCGGGCTGGTGCGCTATCGGATGAACGATTATTCGACGCCGACCGCCTATGGCTTCCAGGATGTCCTCGTAAAAGGCTTCGTCGATGATATCGTCATCATTTGCGGCGCGACAGAGATCGCGCGGCATAAACGCAGCTACGGGCATCACGAGTTCATCTTCAATCCCTTGCATTATCTGGCGCTGCTTGAACAAAAGCCAGGCGCACTCGATCAAGCGGCTCCTTTGCAAAACTGGACATTGCCACAACCCTTGCTCGACCTGCGGCGGCTTTTAGAATCCCGCATGGGCAATCGCGGCAAGCGCGAGTTTATCCAGGTGCTCCGGCTGCTCGAGGTCTTCCCCGAGGCGATCGTTACAACGGCGGCACTCGATGCGATGCGGCTTGGTGCCATCAGCTTCGATGCGGTCAAACAGCTCGTCATCGCCAAACTGGAGCGAAGGCCGGCCAATCTCGATCTCGCCGCCTATCCCTATCTGCCCATTGCCAGCGTCAAAGCGACGGCCGCGGCCGATTACATGGTTCTCCTTGAAGGGAGGCCAGCATGACGGTCTTGGCTCGAAACGACAGCCCAGCACCGCCGCAGGTGTTGCTGACGCATCATCTGCGGCAGCTCAAACTGCCGACCTTCCTCCGCGAATACGACAAGGTCGCCACTGAGGCCGCGCGTGAGGGGCTCGATCACCCCCGGTATCTCCTGCGGCTCGCAGAGCTCGAACTCATCGATCGCGAGAGACGCATGGTCGAGCGGCGCATCCGGGCGGCGCATTTTTCGGCGGTGAAGAGTTTCGACACATTCGACTTTACCGCCATACCTTCTCTTAACAAGCCGCTCGTTCTCGAACTCGCGCGTTGCGAATATGTCGTTGCCCGCGAAAACATCATCGCTCTCGGCAACAGCGGCACAGGCAAGACCCATGCGTCTCTCGCATTCGGGCTCGCCGCCTGCCAGCGGGGCTTCTCCGTCAGCTTCATCACCGCGGCGGCGCTTGTCCATCAATTGATGGAGGCTCGCGACGAACGGCGTCTGCTCAAACTGCAAGCCCAACTCGCCGCCGTCAAACTGCTGATCATCGACGAACTCGGCTATGTGCCGCTCTCTCAAATCGGCGCAGAACTGCTCTTCGAGATCTTCAGCCAGAGGCACGAGCGCGGATCGACCATCGTCAACTCCAACTTGCCTTTTGAGGAATGGACAACTGTTTTTGGCAGCCAGCGTCTCACCGGCGCTCTGCTGGACCGCTTGACCCATCATGTCCACATCCTGGAGCTCAATGGCGAAAGCTACCGCCTCAAGCAATCCGCAGCACGCCGGAAACGCGGACCGCGCCCATCAGATGAAGCTGACGAGCCCATCGATCCGGAAACTGGCGAAATAGACCCCGCAAACTGAAGCCGGGTCCGCCCCGGCTGCGAAACCCCGTCCATCTCCGCCGGGGCGAACCCGGCCCGAGATCGAGCCCTATGACAAGGCCGCAACTGGCCGACTTTTACTCCGCCCCAGTGGCCGGTTTTTACTCCGCCGTTGACAAACAGCTCGGGCTTTCAAATATAATCGCTTTTTTGCACGAGGAAGGGCCATCCGACTGGAGCAAGATTTTATCACACGGTGAATTGCAAAGATTGGCTTTGACGAGGGCCATTCTGCTGAAACCGGACTGGCTATACCTTGATGAACCCTTTACCTCAATGAATAGGGAGCAAGAACAGCAAGCGGTCTCACTGCTTCAAGAGAAGCTGCCATCCACAGCCATCATCTGCGTGACGCATTCGGCTTCGTTGGACGCTTTTTTCAAGTCATATCTCACGATCGAAGAAAACTGCCTTTCTTGGTGCGAATCCGAACGCGGATTGGCCGCAGCCTGAGGAAGCTCGGTCCCTTCGCACGCAGCGAACGATGCTTCTAGTCTCCCGAGGAACGGCCTTTCGAGATTTACGCCTTGCTACGCTCGTTGCGTGCTTACAAACTGCTTACAGCGTGGCCCTGCAGAAGCAATGTAAGCAAAAACGGCCCGAAGGGCCGTTTTTATCACGTTGATTTCATGGAAGAAATTTGGAGCGGGCGAAGGGATTCGAACCCTCGACCCCAACCTTGGCAAGGTTGTGCTCTACCCCTGAGCTACACCCGCATCCGCGCCGGGGCAGGCCCGGCGTCCCGCGCTATATGCCGCAAACCTCCCGCCATTGCAATCAAGCTCGGGCCACAAAATTTTGGTCCCCAGCCCTTGGCTTCAAAAAATTGGCGTGCAGTTGCGAAAAGCTGTCCTTCGACGCATCTATGCAGGATGCGCAAAGCGCCCGGCCGGGCGATGGAAGGAGAGGGGCGGATGGCACAGCTATCGGACCAGATAACGGATTTCCCGCACGAAGCGCCCATATCCAAGGCGACGACGACGGCGGCCTTTGCCAGCGATGTTTTGAGCGAATCCAGCCATCAGCCGGTCCTCGTCGATTTCTGGGCGCCCTGGTGCCAGCCCTGCCGGCAATTGACCCCGATCCTCGAAAAGGCGGTGCAAGCCGCGCAGGGGAAGGTCAAGCTCGTCACCATGAATATTGACGAACATCC
>WSSedA2C3DRAFT_1000087_pt1 | contig 12048 bp, 12 predicted proteins | sample WetSurSA2Cattail_FD_9486 | JGI IMG/M metagenome (IMG submission 9486) | reverse complement strand
AAGAGTCTTCTTGAACCTCTGTTGGGCAATAATGCTGCTGTTGTATTTGCAGTAGCTCTTCTTTTTTCGGGAGTGGCTTCTTCCATTACATCGGCAATGGCGGGAGGATCAATAGTTTCCGGCATGTTTTCAGAACCTTATGATATTAAGGACAACCACTCGCGAACAGGAGTCCTGATTTCACTGCTGGGCGCCCTGCTCATAATTTTCTTTATTGGTGATCCATTTAAAGGATTAATTCTTTCACAGGTTTTCCTCAGTATTCAGCTGCCATTCACCGTGGTGCTGCAGATCTGGCTTACGTCTTCAAAAAAGGTCATGGGCAAATATGCAAACGGAAAGTTTCTTATAGTTTTATTGTCGGCAATCGCAGCGCTTATAACATTTTTAAACCTGAAGTTGTTATTTGACATCATTACTAAATAATTTAACAACAAATGTCTGAAGAAAAATATAGGACCGGATTGGTCCTGAGCGGCGGCGGAGCAAGGGGTTTTGCACATCTTGGTGTATTGCAGGCATTGAATGAATCAGATATTTTCCCTGATATTATTTCGGGCACCAGCGCTGGCTGTCTGGCCGGAGCGTTATATTGTGACGGTCATTCTCCCAGGGAGATCCTTAAAATAATGAAGCCGCAAAGCAGGCTTGATTTAATGCGTCCTGTTATCCCCCGTGACGGGCTGCTCGATATCTCAGGTATTGCGAAATTGCTGGAAGCGAACCTGAAAGCAAGAAAGTTCGAAGATCTTAAAATTCCGCTCATTGCATGTGCCACAGATCTGAACAATGCCAGGCCTGTCTATTTTTCCAAAGGCGAGCTTATCACTTCTCTTATTGCATCGTCAAGTATTCCTTTATTGTTTAAACCAGTGATAATTAATAAGATATATTATGTTGATGGAGGGGTTCTTGATAACTTTCCTGTTAAACCTCTTGAAAACAAATGTAAAATGCTGATCGGATCTTTTGTTAATCCTGTCGGGTATGAAGCGACAACATCAGGATTAATTACCATTGCAGTGAGGATCTTTATGCTCGACCAGGCAAAGGAGGTGGAAGAAAAGGGAGATAAATTCGATATTCTGATCGCTCCGACAGAACTTACAAAATACAGTATTCTTGGTGTGGAAAAAGCAGACGAGCTTTATGAATTGGGTTATAAGAAAACCAAGGAAAAGCTAAGAGATCAGGAACTTCAGAAAAGAATTTCGCAAAAATTATTGTGAATTATTTCACAAAGGAATAAAGCTTTTTTATTTCCGCTTCCCATAATGATTCCTCGGGAGTTTCAAGAATCAGCGGAATATTGTCGAACCGGTTATCGTTCATTATCAGCGAAAAAATCTCTTCTCCAAGAAAGCCGCCTCCAAGGTTTTCGTGACGGTCAACCCGGGTGCCATAATCTTTCTTTGAATCATTCAGGTGCATTCCCTTTAGGTATTGCATTCCGATCATTTCAGAGAATTTATTGAATGTTTCCGTGAATCCCTTCTTTGTTTTCACCTCATATCCTGAGGTGTATGCATGACAGGTGTCTATGCAAACACCAACGCGCGATTTATCTTCAACATGTTCAATGATGAACCCTATCTGTTCAAATGTATGTCCAAGGTTTGTACCCTGGCCTGCAGTGTTTTCAATAACTGCGATTACTCCTTTTGTTTTGTCGAGTGAAATATTAATTGATTCTGCTATTCTTTTCAGGCATTCATCAATTGTTATGTTATTCAGATGGCTGCCGGGATGAAAATTCAAACGGTCAAGNCCGAGAAGCTCACATCGTTTCATTTCGTCCAGAAAAGAAGCTCTTGACTTTTCCAGCGNCTCTTTTTCAGGGTGTCCGAGGTTTATCAGATAGCTGTCGTGCGGAAGTATCTGAAAAGGCTTATAATTGAATNTTTCGCAATTTGCCCTGAATTCAGAGANTGATTTTGATGTAAGCGGGTTCGAAAACCATTGCCGCTGATTTTTTGTGAAAAGTGCGAATGCCTTTGCTCCAATTGTATTGGCATTAACCGGGGCATTCTGAACTCCTCCCTCTGCACTTACATGTGCTCCAACGTATTTCATAATACGGTTATTGGTTAATAGTTATTAGTTATTAGTTATTGGGCGTGTTTTGCATTTTGCATTTTGTTATTAAAAATATGAACTTCCGTCCCAGCAATGTGTACAAAGTTTTTCCTTTGGCAGCCCGATTGCTTTAACCAGATCGTCGAGACGCTGGTATAGTAATGAGTCAAGATCCAGATTTTCAGTAACTTTTTCAACCATTTTTCTATACTTCTCAGAATCTGGATTTGAAAACTCTTTTAAATCTTTTTCATCGCCCCCCAGTTCTTTTACAGCCCTTCTTGCTGCCAGTTCCATTGGCGATCTTGATTGTGTGAAATGTAAAAAATCACATGAATATAACAATGGCGGACAGGCAATTCTCATATGTATTTCAGCGGCGCCGTTTTTTCTCATGTCGTTTGTGTTGTCTTTAAGCTGTGTTCCTCGAACAATGCTGTCGTCAAGAAATACCATTTTCTTTCCTTCAATTACTGCCCTGTTCGGGATCAGTTTCATCCTGGCCACCAGATCTCTCTGCTCCTGAAATGATGGAAGAAAACTTCGTGGCCATGTTGCTGTATATTTTGAATAAGGTCTTTTATTTGGAATTTTCTTTTCATTTCCGTATCCAATAGCATGGCCCACGCCGGAATCAGGAATGCCGCAGACAAAATCGGCCTCAACATTATCGCGTTTTGCCAGGCAGGCCCCGCATCTGTATCTGCACTCATCCACGTTTATCCCTTCGTAATATGAGGGTGGATATCCATAATATACCCATAAAAATGAACATATCTGCATTTTTTCTCCCGGCTTCCTGAGCTGTTTGAAGCCCTCGGCACCGACGTGCGTGATTTCCCCGGGCCCCAGGTAATAATCAATCTCAAAGCCGGTATTCGGAAAAGAACATGTTTCTGATGCGATTGCATATGCACCATCTTTCTTCCCTATAACGACTGGCGTTCTTCCCAGCTTATCCCTTGCGGCAATAATCCCGTCGCCCGTAAGTATCATCAGCGAGCAGGATCCCTTAACGTTGTCGTAAACATTTTCAATACCAGCAATAAAACTCTCTTTTTCACAAATCAGATTCGCTATGACTTCTGTGGGGTTTATATTTCCTTCAAAATTCTCGGTAAAATGTCTTTTTCTCTCAAGTATCCTGTTTTCAAGTTCTTCTATATTGACGAGCCTGCTGACCGTGACTATTGCAAAACGACCAAGGTGAGAATTGAAAAGAATAGGCTGTGGATCTGTATCGCTAATAATCCCCATGCCGGAATAGCCCGCAAATTCCTTCAGCTCATCTTCAAATTTCGACCTGAAATATGCATTTTCAAGCGTATGGATTGAGCGTCTGAATCCTTTTCCCGGAACAATAAAAACCATGCCTGCCCGTTTTGTTCCAAGATGTGAATGATAATCGGTTCCATAAAAAACATCCTTTACACAATCCTGTTTTGAAACGACTCCGAAGAAACCACTCATGGTATTGAAAATTAATATATTAAGAAACTCTGCTTCATTTGTAAATTTAATCATTGGAATGATATTTCGATAAGTTGACGGATATTATTATTTTTACAAACCTTTATCTTATTAAAAATCACATAAATGGCAGATTTAGATACTAATCCGGCTAAAGTTCCGGAACCAAAAAGAGGCGCACCCATCGGGATGATAGCCCTGTCTCTTATCCTTACTGCAGCTCTGGTTTTTCTGGTTATTCAATATTTTGATCAGAAAAATAAAATGATTGAAATGGAGACGGCTCTTACCCAGGAAAAGGATTCTCTGGCCCATGAGCTTAAGCAAATGCTTATAGCCTATGATACACTAAAGACTGATAATGAAATACTGAAGGCTGAAATTGAAAGTCAGAAACAAAAAATAATAAAACTCCTGTCAGAAGACGCGTCCAAGATCCAGCTGATTAAGAAATACAGGGCAGAGATCACCACGATGAGAGATATAATGAAAAGCTATATCGTTCAGATCGATTCACTAAATACAAGAAACAAGATCCTGATCGCAGAAAACACAGAGATCAAACATAAGATTACTGAAGTCCAGAATGTGAACAGTGAGCTCAAAAAGGTTAAGGAAGAATTGACAGAAAAGGTTGAGGTCGCTTCTGTTATCCAGGCAAAAAATATTTCTGCCGTCGCGGTAAACAAGAAAAACAAGGAGACCTCGCGATTAAATTTAATGGAAAAACTGAGAGTTGGCTTTACCCTTCGTGAAAATCCAATCGCCAAGGCCGGTCAAAAACAAATTTTTATGAGAGTTATAAGGCCTGATTCTCTGGTAATTACAACCAGTTCTGACAATCTTTTTGAATACAACGGAAATCAGATAATTTATTCCGCCACACGTACGATAGATTATATGAATCAGGATATTGATGTTACAATCTGGCTGGACAATACCGGCGATTTTGTTCCCGGAAACTACGGTGCAGAGGTATATCTTGACGGAATTATTATCGGAAAGACAACATTCATGCTGACAAAAAGGTGACTATTCACCTGGAGGCATCATAAATTCAGAAATTATATTATCTGATATCATTTTACCCTGGTTTGAAAGGACCAGGGTATTTTTTTCCTGCTTCATCATTCCATAACCAATGAATTTTCCGGCCATGTTAATTACATAATCATATCCTTCTTTTTCAAATGTTCTTTCAACATACTCAAGATCAATCCCCCACATTGTCCTCAATGAAGTCATGATATACTCATTGAACCGGGTCTTCATGTCGAGCTCTTCCCTTTCAAAGAAATCCCTGCCTTTTTTTATGTAATTGATGTATTTTTTCAGATCGCGTATATTCCACTGTCGGGAGTACCTGTTAAAAGAATGAGCTGAAGGGCCAAGTCCCAGGTAAGGAACCTGCTTCCAGTAATTTGTATTATGAACTGAAAAATATCCGGGCTTGCCGAAGTTTGATATTTCATAATGAATAAAACCTGCGGCAGTCATCTTATCTATGAGAATATTAAATTGCGCGGTGCTTTCCTCCTCGTCAATTTCATGCAGGAGGCCTTTCTCTTTCATTTTTCCAAAAACCGTTCCGGGCTCAATTGTAAGATGATATGCTGACAGGTGGGTAATCCCGGCCGAGAGTGCCAGGTCCAAATTAGAAGCCCATTTTTCAGGGGTCATCCCGGGCATGCCATAAATTAGATCAATGGTTACGTTGTTGAATCCGGCTTTAAATACCTGGTCGACTGCGCTTAATGCCTGGGCTCCGGTATGTCGTCTGTTAAGAAATTTCAGATCGTTGTCGTCCCAGGACTGCACCCCCATGCTGATTCTGTTAATTCCTGTTTGTTTTAGCTGATCAAGATACCCGGAGTCGGTATCGTCCGGATTAATTTCAAATGTGATTTCGCTGCCGGGTTCTACTTTGAAATTTTTTTTCAGCTTGTCAAGGATTATCTTTATTTCTGAAGCCTGAAGAACAGAAGGAGTTCCTCCGCCAAAATAAATTGTTGATATGGGCTCTGTGCCGGCATAATCTTTCCTTATCTCAGTTTCTGAAAGAAGCGCTTTTATAAAATCTGAATGATCGTCATTTGAAATGACGTGATAAAAATCGCAGTAATTACACAACTTTTTGCAAAAAGGGATATGAATATATATGCCTGCCATCCTTATAAATTGTAATATTTAAAATTATAAATAAATTAACATTCTATTACCTAAATTTGCCTCAAACATTGCTGATGATAAGAAAGAATATTTTCTCGTTCATTTTTGCTGGAATTATTGCTTATTTAAGTCTTGCAGGCAGTGATTCCCTTGATGAATTTTCGTTTATCACATTCAGCGAATTTGATAAGATTGCTCATTTCACCATGTATTTCGGTCTCATGTCATTAATGCTTTTCGAAAACAGGAACAGGTTAAGTAAAACTAAATTTATTCTCCTCCTTGGAATTATCCCTTTTATTTTCGGACTTATCCTTGAACTACTACAATCCTGGATTACCACTTCCCGCACAGGAAGCATCTATGATCTGTTGTTCAATCTGGCAGGAATATTGCTTTCTGTCTCTTCTTTCCTGCTGGCAAGGCGTTTTGGACGTGAAAATTTCAGATATTGATTCTTGATTGTGCGTCTTTATTCACAACAAGCTCATGAACGGTTGTTGTGCTGAATAGATTTATCATCTCCTGCCTTACTTTTGAATAGTTATCATGAAGCGGGCATGGATCTTTATGTTTGTCGACACATGTACATGTTGTGTTATGGATAATACAATTTGTGAATATCTCTTCCCCGTCGATGATCTTCACAATATCAAGGATCGTAATTTTCTTCGGATCTCTTTGAAGTGAAAAACCGCCATGCGGCCCTTTTAGTGATTTCAGGATTTTTTGTTTTGCCAGCTGTTGAAGTATTTTGGCAAGAAAAGGCGTTGGAAGGTCCAGGTCTTTAGAAATCTGTTTTATTCCTGTCTTCTCCTCCCCCAGCTGTTTGCTGGCTATATATAAAATTGCCCTGATTCCGTATCTGCAAGAATTTGAAAACATCTTAATACATTTTTAGGGGTATTTTATCTATTCTTCTTTTATGTTTTCCTCCTTCAAAAGAAGTGGTAAGAAAGGTTCTTACTATCAGGTAGGCCTCTGCCTCATTAATAAATCTTCCGGGAAGAGCACAGATATTTGCATCATTATGTGCTCTTGCAAGTCTTCCAATTTCCTCGTTCCAGCACAAAGCACTTCTTATCCCCGGATGTTTGTTAACTGTCATATTTATGCCGTTCCCTGTTCCGCATATAGAAATTCCAAGCTGAAAATCTCCTTTTGCTACAGCATTTGCCATGGGGTGTCCAAAATCCGGATAATCAACAATCTCTTCTGAAGGACATCCGAAATCCTTTACATCATATTTTTCTTTTATCAGAAAATCCAACAGTTTTTCCTTAAGGTAATAACCAGCATGGTCTGAAACTATTGCTATTTTTGTATTCTTCATCAGCTGTACTTTTATTTAACCCGTTAAATTTAAGGAAAAAAACATATTTATATCTCTTTTATCAATCGTTTTAATGTTCATAAACAATTTAAAAGAGATTCAATAAAACTTAATAACTCTGGCTTTTTTAACAAAATCAATATAAAAATGATTAATCACTGTTTTTATTACAACGTTTCAAAAGAATATAGTTATGCTATCAACTTTAAATGAACATTTAAAACCATAAATTTGTTCTGCTTTCAATAAAATTATCATTCCCATAACAATTGTTAACTATGATATCAATTAACTGATTTACAATTAATAAATTTGTTTAATACTGTTGAAAACGTGTTTGTCTGATGATAATATATTTAAAAGCAACTTTTTTCCTGTTTTAATTTTAACACAATTAACAGCATAACATCATAATCATATATAATTTAATTTTAATAATTATGAATATTTTACTTTGTTTAAAACCTTCACTTTAATAGATGATTAAGGAAAAACCAAAGGATATTATTTTTGAGATTAACAGGATTAAGAAAGAGAAAAATATAATCATCCTGGCTCATTATTATCAGACCGGAGATATTCAGGATATTGCTGATTTTGTGGGAGATAGTCTTGCATTGTCTCAAAAGGCAGCAGCAAATGATGCTGATATAATATTATTTGCAGGTGTAAAATTCATGGCCGAGACAGCAAAAATACTTGCCCCGGAAAAGAAAGTACTACTTCCGGATATAAATGCGGGATGCTCACTTGCGGAATCATGCAAAGCAAAAGATTTTAAAAAATTTCTGAAAGAAAATCCGGGAAGAACAGTGATAACATATGTTAATACCACTGCTGAAATTAAAGCACTGTCAGATATTTCATGCACTTCTTCAAATGCTGTACAGATAGTAAAATCACTTCCGGAAAACGAAAAGATCATATTTGCACCTGACCGCAATTTGGGAAATTATATTCTAAATCAAACAGGAAGAGATATAATTATCTGGAATGGAACATGTCATGTACATGAGGAATTCTCTCTTGAGGCGATAATAAAGCTGAAAGAAGAGAATAAAGACGCAAAAGTAATAGTACATCCGGAATGTGAACTTCCAATAAGAATGATAGCGGATTTTATCGGATCCACAGCTGCTCTTCTGAGCTTCACTAAAAAAAGCGGGGCAAAAAGCTTTGTTATAGCAACTGAGCCGGGTATAATTCACCAGATGAAAAAAGAAAGCCCGGAAAAAATATTTATACCGGCTCCGCCAAGAGATTCTACATGCGGATGCAGTGAATGCAACTTCATGAAACTTATTACAATGGAAAAAATTTACAGGTGTATTATAACAGAAAAACCTGAAATAAACGTTAATATGAAAATAATTGAAGCGGCACAGAAACCGATACAAAGAATGCTTGAAATATCTGAAAAACTTGGTCTGTAGAACATGAAGAAATTGTATTCAATAGTAATTATTCTGTTTTTAATACTGAAAATATCAGGACAAACAACTGAAAATCTTAAAGATGGATATCAAATATATAAGTATCCAAACGGTAGTATTTCCAGTGAAGGAATGATAAAAAATGATAAACCTGAAGGTTATTGGAAAACATATTATGTAACAGGAATAAAAAGGTCAGAAGGAAAATACACAAATTTTAAGCTTGACAGTATCTGGGTATTCTATGATCAGGCAGGAGATACCATTGAGAAGATAAGCTACCTTTTTGATAAGAAGAACGGGTATTATTTTAAATATAAAAAAGATCCTTCGGAAGGCGTTTATATCTGGTCAAAAGAACTCTACGCCGGAGGCAAAAAAGAAGGCACGGGATATTTCTATTTTCCTGGAGGAAAAGTACAGCAGACCGTATCGTTCAATGCAGGTAAAAGGGAAGGACTATCAAAAGAATACGATAAAAACGGAAATATTATAACCCTTCTGGAATATAATAATGACTTTCTGGTAAGCAGGGAAAAAATCAACCGGACAGACAGCAACGGATTAAAACAGGGAGAATGGATCGAATTTTACCCTGGCGGAAGCAAGAAAACTGAAAAAACCTATAAAGACGATCAGCTTCATGGCTATTACAAAGAATATGACCAGCGCGGCGTACTGGTACTTACCATGCTTTATGAAAACGGATCGATTGTAAAATCAAATGTAGAAGATCAGCCGGATATTGAAATAGTAAACAGGTTCGACGCCGATAATAAACTGATATACAATGGTCCTTACAGAAATAATGTTCCGGTAGGCGTTCATCGTGAATTCGGAAAGGACGGAAAGGTCACCAATGCTTTCATTTACAACGATAACGGGTTAAAAGTTTCTGAAGGAATTGTGGACGAGTCCGGCAATCACAACGGGAAATGGAAAGATTTTTATCCGGACGGAAAATTAAAGGCGGAAGGAACTTATACCGACAACAGACGGACAGGGTTATGGAAATTCTATGCTGCGGAAGGGAAAACAGAGCAAACAGGATTTTATAATAATGGACGACCGGATGGCCTTTGGAAATGGTATTACGAGAACGGAGCAATACTCAGGGAGGAAGAATATTTCCAGGGTCAGAGAGACGGGGCATATACTGAATATTCTGAAGCCGGCGATGTAATCGGACAGGGAACTTATTCTGACGGAGAAAGAAATGGTGAATGGAAATTCAAAACAGGCGACAACACTGAAGAAGGAAAGTATATAATCGGGCTGAAAGACGGTCCGTGGAAATCCTATTATAGTGATGGAACATTAAGATATAAAGGCACTTATGTTCAGGGGAATCCTGATGGTCAGCATCTTTATTATTACGAAAACGGCAAGATCAGGGAAGAACAATTTTATAAAAACGGTATCCGGCAGAAAACATGGAAGAAATTTGATGAAGAAGGCATGCCATATCTGACCATTACTTACAGGGACGATGTTGAAACCAGCATAAATGGTGTTAAAATAAACCTTCCCGAAAGCGATACAAAGCTTATAAAATAGTTACTTTGCTCCTATGGAGGAAAACTATGATATCAGGAAGGAAGACTTCACAGTTGCCGACAGGGAACTTGACAGACAACTCCGGCCTGTAAATTTTGCAGATTTCAAGGGACAACAACAGGTAATCGATAATCTTGTGGTATTTGTTACTGCAGCAAAGCAAAGAAAAGAATCACTTGATCATGTTCTTTTGCACGGACCTCCGGGATTAGGAAAAACAACATTAGCCACTATCATTTCAAATGAACTGGGAGTAAACCTGAAAGTTACTTCCGGGCCGGTCCTCGACAAACCTGGCGACCTGGCGGGCCTTCTTACAAATCTTGAAGAAGGTGATGTTCTTTTTATCGATGAAATACACAGACTTAGCCCTGTTGTTGAAGAATACCTTTATTCTGCCATGGAGGATTATCAGATAGATATTATGATTGACAAGGGGCCCAGTGCAAGATCAGTGCAACTTACCCTTAATAAGTTTACACTGATCGGCGCCACTACAAGATCTGGTCTTCTGACCAGTCCCCTGAGGGCGAGATTCGGCATAAAATTTCATCTTGAATATTATGATCAGGAAGTGCTGACCGGCATCGTAAAAAGATCAGCAAAAATACTGAATGTAAAAATTGATGACAGGGCAGCAGTCGAGATTGGGAAGAGAAGCAGGGGAACGCCCAGAATAGCAAACGCCCTTTTAAGAAGGATACGCGATTTCGCACAGGTAAAGGGATCAGGCAAAATCGATCTTGACATTACTAAATACGGACTGAATGCGCTTAATATTGATCAGCACGGACTCGATGAAATGGACAACAGGATCCTTTCTGCGGTAATTAACAAATTCAACGGAGGACCGGTTGGTTTAAATACAATTGCCACCGCAGTCGGCGAGGAGAGCGGCACCATTGAAGAAGTTTATGAACCTTTTCTTATAAAAGAGGGTTTCCTGAAGAGAACACCACGAGGCAGAGAGGCCACCGAACATGCATACCGGCATCTGGGAAAAGTTTTCAGACGCGATTCAGACAGCACCTTATTCTAATATTCCATCAGATCAGTTGAATACATTACTGATCTTTTCGAGACCTTTCTTATCGAGCACTTTTATTTTGCGGCCATTGAGCTCCACAAGCTTGTCTGTTTTGAATTCTGATAATAATCTTATTACAGATTCTGTTGCAGTTCCGACAATGTTCGCCAGCTCTTCGCGGGTAAGAGATATCTGGAGATAATTCTGGCTGTCAAGACCGAAATCATGAACAAGCAGCAGAAGAATTTCGGCCAGTCTTTCACGAACGGTTTTTTGTGCAATGTCTGTTATAAATGAGTTGGCCTCTCCGAGCTCATGACATGCAAGTTTTAACAATTCATGAGCATATGAAGAATTTGATTTTACAAGTGAAATAAGTATTTCCGAGGGAATGAAGCATACCTGGCTATCCTCAATAACCTTTGCTGAAGTACATGCAACCTCATTGCTCAGAACACTTCTGTAAGCAATTATATCTCCGGGTTTTGCAAAGCGAATAATCTGTTCCTTTCCATCAAGGCCGGTCTTAAACACTTTTATTATCCCACTGTGGATGCAGTAAAAACCGCTTATCCGGCTGCCTTCATTATAGAGCACATCACCCCTCTTAAACTGTCGGAACTCCTTTTCGAAATTTATCATATCAATCTCTTCACGGCTCAGGTATCTGAAGATAGCCCCGGTTTCCAGGGCACATTTATCACAGAACGGAACAGGGACTTCGTGATGTTTCATCTGATGATTAAATATACAATGTAAAGAATAACAGAAAAGTACATATTAAGTTCAAACCATTCAGAACGCAGTCTTAAACTGGTCAAGGAATCGGACATCATTCTCAAAATAGAGACGCAGATCATTAACCTGGTATTTTAGCATCGCTGGTCTTTCAATGCCCATGCCGAATGCAAAACCGGTGTATTTTCGGCTGTCTATTCCGCACGCTTCCAGTACGGCAGGATGAACCATTCCACAACCTAAGA
>WSSedA2C3DRAFT_1000083_pt1 | contig 12183 bp, 28 predicted proteins | sample WetSurSA2Cattail_FD_9486 | JGI IMG/M metagenome (IMG submission 9486) | reverse complement strand
TATCGATCTTCCCTTAACTCTAGAAGATCTAAATGCCCTAGAAAGAGATATTCTATCTAAGAATCTTAAAACTGTTGAAGGATTCTTTTTTGGCCCTACTGATTATGATCCTGCGGCTGAAATGAAAGATGATCTAGAAGCAGTGGCTAAAGCTAAAGAGAAAATTAAAGAAGGACTTGAAGTCACCTACTCTTGCTGGTGGTAATCAATGCCCAACACTACACTAGAAATCGACCTAAAAGTAAGAATCACTGAGAGTGATCTTCAAAATGTGATTTCAGAGGCAATGTACTCCTCTCATTCTAGTATCTCTAAATCTGAAGCTAAAACTCTCGCTAAAGAGTACTTAGCTAATCACGCTTGGAAGATACAATTACTCAAACATTTTAAACACATCATTGCACAGGATGCAAAATTCTCAGCAAAAAGGTCTGTAAATGAAATGACCTGGACTAGGTTATCAGAAAAAACTTTAAATAAGATTTCAAACTACACCTATAAACACCGTAAAAATTAAATACGTTGATATACGTTGAAACCAACGTATAGCAATACAGCAGTACAGCACACAAGGTTAAATAAGGCAGACCGTAAATTAAAGCGAAGTACCTGTATGTCCGTTGCTACTATTACAACAACAAATACTACCACATATGAGAACTACATGGCCACTAAGAAACGTAAAAAATTGTATGAAAAATTTAAGGAGATGAAATATGAATCAATAGATACTTTAAAAAGTAGATTAAGACCAGGAGCATTAGATTACAAACAACTACCTAGTTTAGTTTCAGATTATTTTGATACATCCAAACTGCATGATCCATTTATGGATCAGGTTCGTCACAAAAAGGAGGATTAATGTATAACTGGACAAAAGATATTTTTACTGACGAAACACCTCTCTCAAACGAAGAAAGACTAGAACTCTTTCGTAGAAAAAATTGGACTTCTCTAACAGAAGTTACACCTGTAACATTTGTTCCTAAACATGTTCGTAAATTTCAAATCCTTTCTACTATCGGAGATATTCCTGAGTTTCTAAAACGTCAAGCGGAGTAACAAATGGATATTCCTACTGCCGTACTCGCTTCGTATGATCAGATTATTTCAATCTTTACAGAAAGATCTGCTAAAACTTTTGTATGGCCGGATGAAGAAAGAATTACCGAGACAAAGTATGAGGTTACTGTAGGTAGAGAATCTATAACAGTAGAACCTATATGGGTAGATATTACTACTGCTCATATGCTTACAGTAATACACGATGCCTTAAGACCTGATCTTCAAAAAAGAATGGAAAAATGGATTGCAATGAGCAGAGCTCATTTTGCAAAAATCGTAGAGTTTGGTTGGAATCATGTAAGTTTAGGTTCCAATACAAGGAACTAAAATGAGACACCCTTTGAATCTATCAGAACTAGAATACCACACACGACACCACATAGACACAGCAAAGAAATTATTAATTACTGAAGGTGCTGTAGATCCTATAGGAATCATATTGGATGAAGAAAACATTATGAATATGATTCCTTTTGACTTTTCTACTCCTGATAAAAAAAGTCTATCTATAGCAAAATTCCAACTAATCATTGTTAAGAAGAAAGCTAAAGCAGCATGGGTAATAGCAGAAACTTGGTTAGTAATAGGTTCAGATATTGAAAAAGTACACGAACATATCCCTTCGGAACACCCTGATAAATTAGAAGCCATTATTGGGATTGGTTCCAACGAGAAAGACACTGTTCTTACAAAGTTTTTCTTTTCAAGGGATGCTAATCAACATCCTATTCCCTCAGATAAAATTGATTGTGANNTTATGGGNAAGNANANTATGCCTGAATTTCAATTTGAAACATCCTTCTTTCCAAAAAGATGGGAAATTGAATCACAAAAAGATGCGGATCAATTAGATAAACTCTGGAATTATTTCTTTTAAATTCCATTTACGATTAAATAAAGAACTGTGTTATATTATGTATAGCAGTAGCATTCCGCTGCTGCATTGTGAGGGACATAAAATGGAACCTACTAAAAAGGCACATGCAATTGACTCTCTTTTGCAGGAAATGTTCGGAATAGATCGTACTGAAACTATTTCAGAAAATAAGTGCGTATTTTGTGGTAAGCCTGTATTAGGTAGAGACTTCAGAGACGAACAATCCCTTAAGGAATTTACTATTAGCGGGATTTGTCAGTCTTGCCAGGATGAGATTTTCGGAGTGTAATATGGGAATTTTTTACAGAAATTATGTCGGTAATATTGTTCCCACACCTAAAGGTGAAATTATTGCCATCTCAAGATTTCCTCATCCTGAGGACAATAAACTATTCCTTGTGTGTATTGACACACCTAATGATTATGTAGTTTGGATGTGGAATTCAGAATATGAAGAATACTTTTGGGGAGATTATACTAATAAAAAACAATATGAATGTGATTCTATAGCACTAGCTCATGCGCTCACTAAATTTTCTTCTAGGTTAAAGAATACAGCAGAGTCTTGTATTCCACTAAGAACTAATTAAAAGAACGTAGTTGCAAATTTAAAAGGAATACTGTATATTTTATATAACGACAGTGCATACGGCACTGCACAATTTAAAGGAGCGTTGTATAGAGCGAATAAAGCTGTAGCCCGCTACAACTACAGTCATAAATCGCAGCCCGGTAGCGCGGGAAAAGATCTTGCCTTGAGCCTAAAAGATCTTAGCTCCAACTAACAGTGGCCCTCACTGTGCTAGTGACCTGCGCGGACAAACGCGCTTTTAAGGGAAGCTGCCCATTCAGCTTCCCTATTTTTTTGGCTTTTAAAATCTCAGGTATAATTATTAGCGCATCCTTTGGAAGGTGTTATGTCCGCACTACATAACTGATTCAAAGTGGTAATACCAGCAGACGGTGTGTTACCTTAATAAATAACATCTGCAGCCGGGGCTCTCACCTACCCTCGCAACCTCCAGGGAGAGTGACCCGGCATTTTCATCTCTGGACATAGTTGCTTTACCTAAAAGAGTTACTTTATAATATACATAGCAACAAAATCGTTGCTACTAGCGCAGAGAATATAATGGTTAAAATCTCAACTAAACAAGCATATGAACTACTAGTCCACGCTAGCGGATATATAGGTGATAACGGATTTTTAATACCGTATTGGTCTTTTTGGCACGATCATCCTGACCATGTATGGCTAACACTAGAAGATGAAGAAGAAGAATGTAGATACGAATTTATTGAAGAAGAACAAGTTGTGGATATTTCACTATGTTCGATTTTCATTAAAGATACAAACGGGGACACAATTCAAATAACACCTGTTTTTACAGAAAATTTAGAAGATAAATTGAATCTAGCTAATATTGGAGTACTAGCATGAGAGACTACATTAGTATCGGATCTAGTCCAGCTGATGAGTCATGCGCTGCATTAGGCTCAGATAATTATTATGAACTTGCAATGGAACAATGTAAGAGATTTAAAGAAGTAATTAGACAACATATCGGACCTGAACCTAAGGGAGCCGAACTAAAGATTAAATCCTTCCCACACGACTTCGGAACCTACTACGAGGTTGTGTGTTATTATGACGATGCATATCCAGACGCTGTGGAATATGCTTTTAAATGCGAAGCAGAAGCACCACTAACCTGGGAGGGCTGACTCATATGAGAAGGAGTACAGATGCTGGTATTAACACGCAAACCTCAAGAATCTATAATTTTAGGCCTAGATGGTAAAATAAAGTTCACTATTTTAGGAGTTAAAGGTAACCAAGTACGTATTGGTGTTGAGGCTCCAAAAGATATAGATGTCCATCGTGAAGAAATTTACCAAAGAATTATTTCCCAACAATCCAAAACTTAACTATCAAAAGGGCTGACAGAGAAATTTGTCAGCCCTAATCATTTATATAAAGAGATTTTATGACACAAGAATTGGAACCTCCTTATCTATATGTTACACGAACCGTAATCGATAAAAAGTATAATCCTAAATTTGGAGACGAGAGAATCTGTCAGTGCGGCCATATATACTACAGACATTTTGATTCCTGGGATAATAACTATCCTGTAGGATGTAAATACTGTGAATGTGAAGAATTTAAAGAAGTTGACAAATGAGAATTAATCCTTTCGGAATGATAAAATCACCTTACTTCGGAAACCGATATAGGAAATATCCAACACCACAATACTATGACGACTTCATAAGAGGACTTACATTCATCTCTGTTTATCATAATCCTCGATCTTGGAAAGATAGTCCATTATTCTTATTTAAATGTTCTGGAAGTAGATTCAGTTATAAAGGAACTACTTAATAAAAAACCTCAGAACATGCTTGCAATTTTACGTGATACTCTTTACTATTTGCATAGCAGCAACAAATGCTGCGATCTGCAAAAGCAGATTAAACTATCCTACTAGCAAATTGGAGATATACAATGAAAGCGACTCATGCAGACATCCGTAATATGCTTGGCGACAAGGCTGCGCTGTTTAATCAGAACGGCATTAACTTCCTGAAGTGCCGATACAATGGCACTGATCACGACCTAACAAAGAAGCTAATGGATGAGATTGTCAATGACTCTCTTGTTGTTGACGATGATAGCCACAAGAAGCTTGTTGAGTTCTTCGGCTATGAGCCTACTGCTCCATCTGTAGCTGTCTTTCTGTTGGGTCGAATGCCTTCTCGCGCACGCTCTGGAGATGAGTGGGGAAGTTCTTCTAGATCACTTACAGCAGAGCAGGAAGCAGTTGCAACGACTATTGCTGATAGCATCAATAATGGCGAGCGTTACAAGAATCGTCGGCGTGCTGTAGGCACTGCTACTGAAGCAGCCGATACGACTCCTGTCGAAACTCCCGCTACTGTTGAGAAGCCTGTGAAAGCTAAGAAGGGGAAGAAGGCAGCAGCAGCCGAAAATGAGCCTGCTACTGCTTAATTGCTGAGAGCATAATGCCCGCTACACAGATTAACGTGTAGCGGGCATTTTTACGACTAAATTAAACAGCTTCCCTGTACTGATAAAGCTCGGTACCGGAGATATCATATTCCTTCCCGCAAGAAGGACAGACATTAATCGCGCTGTCTAATATGACTTCAGCACCACAATCACATTGACCTATAGCATGGGCAACGTGGCGAACTTCGTATGTAATCAACCAAGGTTCACATACCAGAAATTCACCTGACTGACACTTCATTAAATTCCAATATGCTTCGGAATTTATCGCATCAATATTTACATTGCCTTCCTTATCACAAGGAAATTCGTAACGCTCGTCAGAATCCTCAAACACATATTCAAGAGCATACTCGTGCGTTACTACGGAACGGGATTGAGCTATGATTTTCATCACCGTATCCTCCTGCATAATTAAGCTAGGTCAATTATGTTATGCAAAATATAGCGTCCTAGATAGAGTTTTACAACCTATTTCTTAAATGTCAACCTTAAATTTTAACTTGTGGCATTACATAGGAATTTTATATAATATAAACAAGCACTTAGAGACTTACAACAATGCAGAACAAAGATGAAACCTCAGTTGAAGTATTGCTAGTTTTTATAGGAATGCTTGGATGTATCGCTGCAATATACACCATATTCATAATGCTTTTTTATTAAGGAATGAATATGACTACATATTGTGAAGAATGTAAGGAATCTTGTACTCCTATTCTCATTGACGAGGGAATAGGTTCCTATGAATACTGGGGTGCAAGAGGAGTAGATACAAAAATCATGTGTGTATCTGCTTGCTGTGAAGCAAACGTATTTAAAGATCAAGAATGTACCATTCCATACACTACATGGGATTTAGAAGTCGATGCAGCAGCAGACAAATACGAGAGATAAAATATGAGATATATTAATAGTTGGAATGATCTTCAGCACTTTGGAATCAATGCTCTTACCGGGGAAGCTTGCAGATACAGTCAACGAGTACTTTGTGATCTAAATGCTACAGGAAAACTTCTTATAGAAGAATATTTAGGCCTTCCAAAGAACACAATGTTTGCAGAAAATTGGAACTCTACCGTTAACGGGTTCCCCGCAATTGCAAGCATTATGCTTCATCGAAGAACTTTCTCCGCACTTTGTGAATTTATTGCATACCATATATGTGGGGGATATGGATATTTTGATCTTCAAGACGAGGGTAGATTCGTAATAACTGAGACTCCTGAAGAACATGAAGCTTACAGAGAACTACTTAAGTTCTATGAGGGTAAAGTTAGGGTAGGGGCTAGTCCTCTAATATGGTCAGTAGACAATCAACCTACTGAAGGTAGTCGGAATATTCATGCGTTCACTGGGAGAGCACTATAATGGATACAAAACCTTATATTCGTGCCTTAAATACTACATGGTCTGCTATTGCAGCAGATGTGCTAGATATTTCACCCAACAACGAAATAGAACAAGAGGATCTTATAGAAATGGTAATGGATTACATTGATGCGTATGGACAGCTATCTAAGGAAGAATTTGCTATATGGGAAAATATTCCTTATCAAAAGAAATTTGAGATTGGTAGACAAGCTTTTCCTGCAAAGCTTTACGGCATGTAAACAGTGCAGCAAAGCACAGCATTGGTAATGCTGCTGTAACGCTATAACAGACGGCTAGCCAAGAGATCCCACTGTAAGCAATACACTGCTACTGCTACACAATTTGACCGTCTTAAAAACGAGGAAAACCAGTGTTTAAGAAAAGTGATCCAGAAAAGCAATCAAGAAATGAACCTCCTGCATACCCTCATGCTATAGATTTAATATACCAAATTATGGATTTTGTAGAAAATGATTTTTATGGACGACGAGCATTGGCAATGTCAAAAGGAGACAGTTACTTTACACATACAACAGAATTATTCTCCTTATGGCCTGACGAATTGAGGACAGCAATTCTGCTTATTCGTCTACGTAAACTTCTATCAGATTAATATGATCTGTTTACGATCAGGATACTGCTGTATTCAGTTAGAAGTAATTATTGTAGACAATCCTGAACTAGGACTTACATACGAAAACCTAAAAGCAAAACATACAGGTGATAAATGCCAACATTTAATTGGCAATGAAGCAGGGCACTATTCATGTGCAATACATAATTATCCTTGGTACAAAGAAACTCCTTGTTACCAATATACTCAAGTAGAACATAAAAATTCTAACTGCCGTATGGGAGAATTTATTCTAAAGATTAAAATAAACCTGTAGCTTTCTTCTTAAGATGTGCTTTATAATATACAAAGCACAAGTACATCGTACTAGCACATATGAAAACAGACTTTAGAATCAACGTACCCACTCCGGGTGACATAATCACTGTCACTACTCGTCATTGGTCACACGTACTAGGTTACGAAGGCTGGAAGGAACACACATTTAGGAATGCACAAGTATTGGAGTCGGATCGTTTTGATCCTCCAATGACATTCAGAATAATGATTCTTGAACCTACTTGCTATGCAGATTCAAGAGTTACAGAACGTATCCTTGCAATGAAAAATGTACTTTCCATTAAAAATGGAAGTACAACCTTCAAACGCAAACTGCATAAAGAGCATCCGAACAATGCTCCTGAAACTAAAACAAAGGCAGTAAAAAGAATCATTTCTAGTAGTGGTGACAAGCATTACGATGTTCTACTAGAAAATGGTGTAGCAGTAAGTTGCACCTGCCCAGGATTTCACTTCAGAAAAACTTGTCGCCATCTAAGAGAGGCAATGACAAATGAACAAAGCAGAACTAGTAAGATTGCTTAATGAAAATTTCGATGATGAAGATGAAGTGTTTTTTACCTATAACTACGGTGACCATTGGAATTCTCAAATTGTACAAAGAGTAAAATATGTAGGCTCATGCAATATTAGTTGGAGTGAATATCACCGGATGCACAAGCTAATTGATACAGATTCAAGTGAAAAACCTGAACTTAAAAATCAATTAGTGCTAGGACACGACAGAGACCCTATCGAGTTTGCAGGAGAACTTATTCAATGAAAGCAATCCTAATTGATCCTTTCAATCATAAGATTTCTGAAGTACAAATCTCTCGTAGAGGAGATGATTCATGCCTTGCAGACATTCTAAAGTATCTGCATTGTGATCTAATTACTTCAGTTAATCTTGGTGGAGGAGAAAGTTACATTCGTAATGTAATGTTCGTATCAGATACAGGACTATACGAACCACCAAAGAACACAGGATATCAGGAATTTTTCCAGACTAAATGGTACCCTGATCCTCTTGCAGGGTACGGAATCATTGTAGGTACTAATTACGAAGGCGAGACAGTAGAAACTACTCTCACTGTCAAAGAAGTAGAACAAGCTATAACTTCTTGGTCATTGCCACTTTATTGAGCACTTATAATGGATAAGTTATTTGACCTATTTCTTAAAATCGAATTGCATCAGAGTAAAAATAAGAAATGGTTTTCAACTGTATCTAAATCATACAACTATATGCCTTTTGAAGGAACTCTAATCGTAGATTCTGTACTAGATCAAATAGTTCTTCAAATGCTTTTGCATCCTGGGCAACCTTTTGCTATTCAATACGATTCTGAAAATACACCTTATATTTCTTTTCTTAAAGAAAAAACACTTATGGTAGTGGATTCTTAATATGAATAAATTCTATAACTATGACACACGTGGGGCAAGTGAATCATCACAAATCATCAATCTTGAACGCATGGTTCAAGAACGTGATTCTAAGATCGAGCAATTGACTATCACGCAACTCGAACTCGGCAAAACGATAGACAAACAAAATACAGAGATTGATCGGCTGCGCTACTTGCTGCAGGAACAGTTAGATTGCCAAGGGCCTGAAATAGAGCAATTACAACAAATGATTAAAGATGCCGCTGAAGCATTAAACACTGAGGAGCTAGAAAACGAGCGGCTACGAGGCTTTATAAGCTGGATTCTTGATGCTTATGATAATGATGAATGGCCTGCTCAAAAAGACATAGTAACCGGAGCTAGAGAAGTACTAGGAGCTGTAGATCATTAATTATCTACATTAATAAATGAATAAAAGAGTGTTAAGGTATTTAGAACTTGCTAAAAAAGAAGCCTTAAAAAGTAACTCTTTGGTTCACAGACATGGAGCGGTTATTGTAAAAGGCAACTACATAGTATCTAAGGGACACAATCAGATTAAAAGCCATCCCATCCAAAAGAAATACGATGCTTTACGAACTGAAAGAATTTACTTAAATAACAGCATCCATGCAGAAATTGATGCGTTGATTAAATCAGGTGATATAGACTTAACAGACTGTGAAATTTTCCTTTATAGAGTTACTAAAGGAAATAATCAGGGTATTAGCAGACCCTGCAAAGCCTGTATGCAGGCAATTAAGGATTCAGGAATAAAATATATCTACTATTCGACTACAGATACAATAGAAGTTCTAGAATTAGAATAGAAAATCTATTGCAGTCCAAGCTGCTGCTAAAGAAGATTCAGCTATAAGTAATCCACCCAATAACGTACACCAACAAATTGATCTTTTCATCATACTACTCCTAGCTATAGAAGCAGTATATAAGTAATTAATTATAATCGCAATTATTTCTTTTTTTTCTTTAACTGCTCTACACGTTTTTCTTTAGTGGAACCATTTATTGGATGTCCACCTATATATTCAAATTCCTTTTCAAAATCTTCCTTTTTATATATCTTATTCTTTCCTTTACAATCTACTACAACATAAGCTCCTTCATCTACGTGATACTTTATGCCTTTAATATAAAAGGTAGTAGATACAGCTATCCTAGCTGCATCAACTAAATACACTCTCCTTTTGTACGGTCGATACTCCAGTCTAGTTAGGTCTGTATCTACTACCATTCTACCTACTTATACTTTGCTTTATCTTCTTTTTTATCCTTACCAGTAAGTTTTTCAGTTTCAGAAGTTCCAAGCGCAAGAAGAGCGGGAACGAGCGCACCAAAAGCCGTCTCTTGAAAGGCAGTCAACTGGGCATAGTCCATCCCAGAGTACTCCTGACTAGTAGAAGCAAAAGGCTTTAATGTTCCATCTTCCTGAAATTTCTCTATGTTTAAGGTTACCGTAATTTTAAAACGATCTGTATCACTTGCCATGTATTCACTCCTCAGTGGCAGCATTAGAAATCTCTGCTACTACTGCATCACCTGCACCTACTAATGCTTCAACAAGTGCCCGTACAACAATACTCTGTGTCATCTGCATCTGCACATAATCCATATTAACGTACTTCTGTACAGTGCTCGAAAAAGGCTCACCGCCCTTAGTAATCTCTACGGATAACTTCATCTCAAATTTCTTATCCACACTACTCGGAAGAGGTAACGCGCCAGTCGGCTTAGCCATGAGTATAACTCCTAGTTTGAAAACATTAACTCGCCAATAAACCAAATAAAACTGATTAGCACCAGCAACAACATTATACCTAGTACTTCTTCTTTCCAATTAATACGCATCAGGTAACAAACTCGGTAAATCTATTTCAGGAATACTTCCTTCGTTCAACATTGTTTTTCTAAGCGTAATCTCAGGTTCCCATCGTGATGTATAAAAACACAAGGTTAAATCTTGTTTTTGATTCTTTCTTTTATTCTTATTTTGCCAGTAGGTAAAATGAAGAGTATCTTTTATTTTATTCTCTAACGATTCTTTAAGAGCTGGTTTACAATTATCAAAAGCCGTTTCTAAAAATCTTAACTTCTCAGATTCATATTCGAACTTGTCTTTAACCCCTAGTGAACTAAGAAAATTATCTAAGTATACTACCCACCAACCTCGATTATAAAAAGTTACATCGTAACTATTTAAATGTTCATAAATCTTTAATGCTGGCCCTGACCGTATATCTAAATATTCTTTTAATTCTAAATCTGTGGCATTGTCATCAATTGTAGTATTGAAATAATCTTCATTTAATTCTATTTTTATTGTGTGTGATCTTCCTGAATCTATATTTTCTATCAATCTAGAATTAATCATACTACCTACTAGTACCTTACCATAAACCTTAAATCCCCGTTCATTAACTCCTAAATAATATTTCTTATGATGTACACCTGTGGTTGCTAATCTTCTAATTGCTTCATCTAATTTTTCTGATAGTTTACTATCCGAAGCTGAAGTACGATCATATCCCATTAATCTTAAAATACTGTATAATGAAGAAAAATACAAAGTTCTGTAATTTTTTACTCCCTTTCGTTTTTGTAATTGAGTTGCAGACAAAATCACATAAAATAATTTTTCTTCAAACTTACCAGGAGCTCCAAATAAAGGATTAAAAAATAATTCGAATTCTTCCTTATCCTTGTATTTAAGTTTTACTACACCATTATCTAAAAACTCTTCAAACTCTAAATTATCTGTTCTGATAATTGGAAGCCATGTAGGCTTTTGAAGCATTGATCTATTTACTACTGCTCTATGTAATTCTTTTTCTTCCTTAGGAAACTTAAAGAGATTAACTATATCCGCGGGAGAAGACTTTTTAGAATATTCCGTATTATCAAATTCTACTTGAACTCTTTGAGTTGCAGCGGACATAGCTCTCTCCTTAACTGTTAGAGTTAATTGTACCTAGCCGTATAGGGACAAACACAATTAAAGCACGGAACGCAACGCAAGCAAAAACAGTTTTTGATTTCAAAAATATCTTAAAATGTTCGCCTACTTTTTTCGCAAAATCCCAAATATTCTATAAAAATTGCTAAAATAATCGCCATGTATTTTTACAAGAGAAACTACTGATTTTCGTTAAAATTACGTTTATGTTCGCCATGTATTTTTACAAGGGAACAAAATAATCGCCATGTATTTTTACAAGAGAACTGTTATGTTCGCCATGTTTTTTTACAAGCAACTCAACATAAGTCTTTGAAACAGTTACGATTTTGACCTGCTAAGTAGTAATAATTTAGTATGGATATAACTATTTTAGTAAGGATTACTATAGACTATAAATGAAATAAGTAATAACGGATTTCCTGGTTATTTACTAGGTTATTGATCTGTAATTTAATCGAAAATAGATACTTACTCGCTGCGCGAGATGTGTCCTATATACTCGCTACACTCGTAATAGTTCACATATTAACCTAATCTTTTTTATATAAAAATTTTTAGATTAAATTTGTCAT
>WSSedA2C3DRAFT_1000081_pt1 | contig 12500 bp, 15 predicted proteins | sample WetSurSA2Cattail_FD_9486 | JGI IMG/M metagenome (IMG submission 9486) | reverse complement strand
TGGCGTAACTAGAGCTGTTTGTGTATCCGCGGCTTCTGTAGTTCCGGTACCCCAATGTATATACTTGTGACTGCTGGCTGCCAATAAAGCAGTAATCATATCTAATCCTTTATTTGTAACAATACTTACATTTGCCATTTAAACCATCTCCTAATTTTAGATAATAATCCATTTTTTTTATTTATCCTGCCTAGATCTATGACTGTTCCATCTGCTTTTTTAACTTTTGCATATACTTCTATTTTTGTATTATTATTTGTATACATTATATCACTCTCCCAAGCTTATTTGCTGTATATTCCACATCCATTCCTAAAATCCCAGGCTCTGCAGTTGGGTTCGATCCTGCACTTAAAGCTATTCTGGAAATTTTTAATCCTAAAATATCTGCATCCGAAATACTGCTGGAGGGTATAGTTGCAACTAATGTACGCACTATTGTATTAGCAGTTGCAGGTATAGAAATATCTGCAGTGCTATTGTTACCTGTATGCGTTGTGGATGTAGTAGTTTCTCCAACCGCTGCCATACTCCAATCTAATCTCCATCTTATTTTACCACTGTTTGTGGCATATGCTTCGTTTATGCTCCAAATTGCATAAATGTCTATGTTTGCACTTGTATCGATATCTTCATTTGTACTGAAAGATATATATGCATTGTCATTTATAGTGTATTCATATCGTATAAAGTTACCGCTTAATGCCCCAGTTGGCGAAGTGCTACCTGTTACAAGGTCTCTTGCTGTAATATGCATTATTTTTTTAATCCGACTACTCCCAACCAAAGATACTAACCCATTTGTACTAAATTGCGAATAATTAGTATCATCCCCTATCTTGGTATTTCCACTGCTATCTATTGTAATTTTTTGGGTTAAATTAGGATACATATAGCTGCGATTGTCTGTAACTGTACTAATTGCACCACTCAACGTTACTATAGTATAAAGTGGTATACTACCATTCGTAAACCCTGTCGTATTCTTGCTTACAACGCCTTCGTTATTAACTTCTACGTAATTTGTCGTATTATTTGTAAGAGTTACATAACCTGCATCGACAGAAAAAGTTGTATTTGCTGCCATTATTTTCCCCTCGTAATAATAGAAGCTAAGGCCTGCTGTATTGGTCGGGTCTTGTCTAAAGTTGTTGGACAATATTGTATCCGACATGCTTTCCAGTATATTATTTAACATATCTCCCCAGGTCCCATTAGAATTTCCAACTATTGGCAAAGTCATTCCAGCTAACATTTTATCACCACCTTAATAATATATTGAACTTCCAGAATTTAACATTAGTGTAGATTTATTAGATACGACGAAATCCCTTAGATATCCAATTCCATTCGTCAAATAAAAATAGCCTATGCTATCTGGAAACGGATCTGCAATTTCTAATATTTTTACAGAACCATTGTTGCTACAAATTACCCTTATAATATTATTAACTTTTGTTATTAACATTAATACTTTTGTGTTTATAGCCAAACTTGTATAAGCATTTGTATAATAAGTTATCGAACCTGACAAACATTTCTTTATTGTCAAATAATTACTTGTATCTATATAAAAACTAAGATAATTATTAGAATCTATATAATATGTTAGTGCTGGCATATTGCTTGCTAATTTTATAGCAAAATATACTTTAGCATAAAAACAATTCCAACCTGCGCTACTAAGTAAAAGCAAATTACCGATTGTATTTTCTAAACAAATAAGATTTGGTTTAGGATATCCATCTGAAGTATCTAACACTAATGCATATAACGCAGACGAAATTCTTGTCCATGCACTTATATTATATTCTTGTAATAAACAAGGCAAGTTTGAATAATTCCTTTGGACAGTTAACAATTGACCGGTAACATAACACCCGGAATAGCTGGCATTACAATCCCATCTAAATGTCAAATATGTTACAGTCGTTAAATCTATGTTGCTTCCAGAATCTGACATATCAGATATTTTTATATACATACAATTCCAACCAGTGCTAAACCCGCTAGCAAAATGAGCATATTTAAATTTAGAATCAGAATTTCCTACGCCAAACTGTATTGAATTAACAGCTGATGCATTATAGATATAAAAATAAAATACAAAATAATCACTAGTTGTTAGAATATCTCCATTATCTGTAAGTAGTGCATTTACACTCGAAATATTTATATAAGCTACATTCCACCCTGAACTTGAGCTTGTATGTGTTAATCTTTGACCGGCTGTTCCAATTCTAAAATTAGTCGTATCGTTGCCTATAGTAGAACTAAACCCGGTATCATAGCTCCACCCGGACTGAAAATAATCTAATATTTTCTGATTACGAACATAAAAATAATCTACCATATTTAACCAATTATATGCCCTTGAATAATTAAGTTCTGTATCTAATTCAGATATTTTATTCGACATTGCTTGTAAATTAGTTTTGCTTAAGTCCGTTACCTCATCAACCCATGTAATATTATTAAAATCGCCAATACTCATATCGCCAATCCTCCCACATTAAGGATATCTGTCTCTTCGTTACTTATCAAATAATCTTCTAATAATCCATACTTAGAACGATTTGGAGTTATGTAATAAATATTTGCCAGGTCATTATTGTATAATTCTTTAAGCTCAATTATATAGGATAACCCAGGATTAATAATAAATCTTAAACTATTATTTACCCGGGTTATCATATATTTTACTCTGGTATCTACTGCAATACTATTTGTGTTACAGCTATAAGTAACAGTTATTCCATTTTTTACGCTAACAACTATAAAAACGTTATTAGCAATATGGCAATATATATAATTTAAACTGTCTATATAAAACCCAAATCCACCACAATAACCGGCCATCTTGCATATTATACTACCTTTTAATAAAAATTTTGAATAAGATTGAGTACTTAATGTTAGCTTTGGGTCAGCCATGCTTGCCGACATTCGTATATTAACCAACATTGGAGGATCACCAACCATTATCCATCTATAGTCATTATAGTCTAAACCAGAAATATACTGGAAAATTCCAGTATTTGGATTGTATTCTTGTAGTGGATTAACAGTATTTTTTACAATATCTTTTCTAGTCAATCCAACATACTGCAATTTTACATATTCTCCCTGAAAATCAGACCATTTATAAATCCTAAAATCAAAATATATTACATTGCTCCAATCAGGGTTTCCAATTTTTTGAAATTGGCTCTTAAGCCATACCAAAGATTGCCAATCAGAAAGCTGTAATCCTCCTATAATTGCAACTTTATAAAAATTATCTGAATCAGTTCCTATCCTTAATTCAAAATATTCGCACATAGTAGTGTTCGAAAAATAATAGGATATACTTATGGCATCATTTGTAGTCGATTCATTTCCGTCATTAAATTTTGTCAAATCTATTGCAGAAAAAGTCGATGTCATTCCACAATAACCGGCTCCGGAATCCACTCTCGTTGCCTTTAGACAGCCATCTCCATACCAAAAATCACTAGAATCCTTAGATAATGTGCTTCCTATTCCCGTCCAACCTGTCGTATCGGTTGGTAATACTAATGTCTTGCAATTACGCATATACATGTAATATTTCCACAGGCTAAAATTAAATACCTTACTATAATTTAGCTCATCTTCTATTATCTGTATTGCATCTGTTGCTTTTTGCCACTGTATTTCATCAAATTTTGTTATGCCAGGTTTCCATAATAACTTATCCATTTTTTAACACATCCAATCTTTGGAAATACCATTCATCGTCAACAATTTTTGTTATTGGAGTTGTTAATAATAATCGAGATATCATTAATCCTGTTCCAAGTGTAGCAGTTGCCAAACTACCTGCGAAAATACCAATTTCGGTGACTGTATTGCTTAATGTCTCTGGTTTAGTTAATACAAATTCACTTGATACTTGCCCAATGTCTGTGTTTTCCAATGTTAGAGCAGATATTCGATATATTTCGTTAATTAATGTATGATCTTCGGCATCTAATGCACCTGTGCCATCTCCAAATGCCAGATATTTTATCTCCAAATCAGGTGTTTGTGCATATAATGGCTTTATCATTTCTTTTAAACAATCATTTGTTATCATATTTTTTAATATTTTATTATTTATTATCTTGCAATTTCTTATAACTTTAAGTAAATATATACCACTATAATTAATCATATTCCACCCCCAACGATTTAATATCACCCATTACCAAATTAGGACTTATTATTAAACTCGGCGAACATTTTTGCGGAGTATAAATAACAATATCTAATTCACCCTCATAATTATATATATCTTTAAGAGATTTTGTCTGTATAAAGACATCCTCTGTATTTATGTTAGTGCTCTGATTCAGCAAGCTTTTAAAGTATTGTTCCCAGCTTCCTAGGCTATCCCCATACAATAATGTAACTTCGTAAGTTAACACTTCTGGATTAAAATTAGATGCATTAATACTTTCAATCAGAAACCAGCCAGAGATACCAAACAATAACTTGTCGACATAGATAAGCTTGTTTACAGATAAATCCTGTATATCTTGACACTTAAATGTAATAGTATCTAATTTGGAATATTTTTCAATAACACTATAGCCTATTATATAGGCGTTTTTGTCAGTTGTAATATTCTTGTCTACATAAATACCTTCATATACACCAGTAGAGTATATTTCAGCTGCATTCATTTCTGCAATCTTAGCTTCGTCTCTTATTACCAATCTTATATCAATTAAACCCGTGAATGTAACTCTTATCAGTGTCCCTACCGCTAATACGGTCTCTGTCGGGTCGTGTATAATACTATCGCTGCCGTACGTCCAATAAAATTGCTTAGATTCTGTAAGGCCATTAATCCCGATTGTTTGCGTTATCCAACCACCACCAGTATTTACTTGTATTACTGGCTCCAAGGCTAGTGGGAATGGAAGTACAAATGTTCTAGATACTCCATCCGGAGCAGGTGTAACATTACTGTAATTTTCTATTAATGTTGTTTGTTTTTTTCCACCCTCTACATATAATGCATTAATATATTGGTCTAACGATAATTCAGTAGAAAAATCATAATGTTGAAAAGTGTCATTAATTATTGAATTGCATTTGTTTTTATATTTTGAAATAAAATGTATTTTTTTATTCTTATCTATAATCCAGTTATAACCAGGCGTAGCAGCTGCTATATAATTAATTGCATCTGTACATGTCTTATAAGCAAAAACAACTCTGTCAAATTCCATTGCATCTTCTATTGTTCCTGCAGATATTCCCTCTTCGTACAAAATGTTATCTATCATCCAGTTAATTATATATCCAGCTGTTTTATCTTCGAATGAATGACCAATTCTTCTATTATCCAGTAATTTACTGTAATCTTGTACAACTAAATCATGAGCCAAAAATCCGGGCTGACTTTCATAGGATTTTATGCTAGTTATAATTCCGCCAAACTCCAAAACATCATCAATATATAATTCAAAGTTATTCCCTTTTTCTGGTATATAAACAGATTCAATGACTTTGCATCTTAGTGTAGATATTTTTTTTATCGAATAACTGTATTGCCAATTATTTTCTATAAGGACCTCTTCTCCAGCACCATATAAATTGCTGCCATAATTTCCGTATCCATAAATATTCTTACCAATTATAATTTTCCTGACATTAACCATAATAATTAAATCCTCCAATCCCTTTCAAGGACTTAAGTATTATCTCCCTGACTTTTTCCGCATCTGCTTCTTTTGTAACTGTCATGGGAATATTAATTGTTACATTATTATTACCGTAATCACCAGGATTAGTAGTTGCAATATTTATTCCAGCTAAATTATTAGATATTTTTCTTGCAACAATATTTGCAGCTTCGCCTACATCGCTGCTTCCATCTATAAGCCCTGTCGTAATCTGGTTTATAAGATTAGGCATCCACTTATCGGATAGGCTACCTGGCCCTTCTTTGGTTGGGGAACTATGCCCTAAATACGCAGATATCTTACTTGCAACAGACTTTGCAGCCTCTCCTACTGCATTTGCAGCACTCTTTAACCCAGATGCAATTGCATTTCCTATATTAGCACCCCAGCTACTTGCATTTTCAGACGCTTTACCAATCGGAGATTTTGCAAACTTAGCTAAATGTTCCGATGCAGCAGTTACTTCTCCACTTTTACTAGATATACCACTGGCAAAATTAGAACCTAAACTATTGCCTGTACTATTTGCTTCTTTATTTTTATTCAATTTTTTTACATTATTTGCTATATTTGTTACATTAGCAGCTACATTACCGTCTTGGCTATTTATACCATTCGCAAAATTTGCAGCTGTTGTATTTCCTAACGTCCCAGCTTCCTTGCTTTTATTCAGTTTGCTGACATTATTTGACAATTCACTAAAGCTTTGTGCTACATTTGGGTTAGTATTATCTAATCCGAGCTTATAACCAAATCCAACTTCTTCTCCCTTTGATTTAGCTTTAGATACACTTTCTCCAGTATCAACATCTATTTGGAATTTCTTCTCAAATTTTTTAGTTTTCGAAGAAATATCATATTGCAAGTCATCAATTTCATTATTTACTTTTTTAAGTTGCTCCTTGGCCTTTTCCTTACCTTCTACTGTCGTTGCCATTTCTATTTTTTGCTGTATCTCTACCTTCTTATTAGACTTTTCCTGCAAATCCATTTTTAACAATTCTATTTCGGCTGAATATTTTGCTTTTATTTCATCTTTTTTTGCAAGGATACTTCCTCCGACAAATACTTCATATTCTAACTTTAATTTCTTTATTGTATTAAATGCCTTAACAAACTCGCCAATTACATCAATAAAGCTATTAACGATTTTCATTGCTGCATTTATTGCATTAACAAATGTTGTACTCCAGTCATTTACATCATCTTTATCCAATTCTTTTACTTTAACATTTATTTTATTTACAAATAACTCTATTTTTTCGGATATATCTAAAATCGTTTTGCGAAGATCTATTAATGCATTTTTAAACCCTGCATCATCTATTTTCGAGAGAGCCCCTTTATCTCCAGATAGTAGATATTTAATTGCAGGCTCCCATTCCTTTTTCAAATACCCTATTAATTCAGATGCCTTGGTTTTTATTGTTTCAAATAAATTGGTAATACCTGACATATTAATGTTAGGTATTGCTAACAATGCTCCTGCCAATCCTCCCATTCCAAGCAACCCAACCAAAGTAGTAACTCCAACAATAATTATATTTATCGGATTAAGCAGTTGAGACAATGCAAGTAAAAATAATCCTGCCCCTGTTACAACAGTACCCAAAACGATAACAAGCGGTCCAATCGCAGCTACTAATGCTAATATTACAGCAATAGTAGTTTTAGCACTTTGCGGCATGGCATCAAATTTCATTGCCCATTCTGTCAATGTTGGGATGATAAAGTCACGAATATAATTAAATAGCGGTTGAACGGCATTAGCTAATACTTCGTTTACAGTGTCTTTTAACGTAGATAACCTACCATTTAAAGTCTGGCTACCTTTTTCCATACCCTGATAAAATCTACCACCTGCAGAGGTAACTTTATCTAAAGCTTGTTGTACTTCTGCAAAAGATATGTTGCCATCCTTCATTCTAGCCTTTACTTCTTCCATAGTTTCTCCGGTAGTTTCCATTATCGTAGTTAATGGGTTCCATCCGGCTAGTATTAAAGACTTAAGATCTATACTTTGCAGCTTTCCAGCAGCTGAAATTTGAGCCATGTTATAGGTTAATACCTTAAAATGTTCAGAATTACCCATTGCAACGTCACCAAGCTTTGTAAGTGTCGGCAGTACACTCTCTTGAGACATTCCGTACGCTAAAAATGTCTTTGCAGCTTCAGCTAGATTTTCTGTTTCAAACGGAGTCGTTCTTGCAATTTCTCTTATTTCGCCCATCATATCCGCAGCTTTTGTTTCGGATCCGAGCAACACCCCAAACGCAACCTGTAAATCTTCTATTGTCGCACTATATTTAAGGCCTTGTTCGGTAAGAGAAATCAATGGTTGTGTTATAGCATTTGTAAGAGTTTCACCAATATTTTCTATTGTATTCCCAAAGCTAGCCATTCTAGAGCCTACTTGTCCAAGTTCTGCTCCAACATTACTAATACTAGATTGTACGGTATTAATTCCATTTCCAACACTGCTCATTCTAGATTCTATTGTACTAAGAGAAGCTAACACTGATTCAGTTCCAAGCATAGATATTGTGCCAAATAATTCAAATATATTCATCTTTCACCCCGTCTAACCTTTTTAAAATTAATTTGCAATGATTATCTTTATGTGCAGTATTTTTAGGCTGGGCTACAACTTCATATATATTATTTTCGTATATTATAGTATCCCCGATATTCCAGGTAAAATAATTAGTATAAAATTTATAAGTACTTTCTATAGTGCTTTTACCGGCAACTACCACATTATTTTGAGTAGAAGACCCAAGATAGCCTTTTATATCTATATTAATACTTATTATTACTTGCTGGCCATGCGTACCAACCGTAATAGTTTTAGATTGTTTTACACAGTCAATATAAAAATCTTCTATCATTAAAATAGTTTCCTTTCTCTCAACCTAGATGTATCAAGGTTTATAACTTTATTAATTATGCGAGTCTCGGTTTCAACAATATTCTTAATTTCCGTTGCCGGTTTTTTTGTTTTTGACTTGAAATAAGTTTCGAAATCTAATTTATATCCATTCTGTATTTCTATTACGTATAATTGCATTAATAATTCCCTTAATTTGTCAGTTTCTTCTTTCTGTATTCTATCCCTGCAAGTCTTAATTAATTTATATGCTTCGCCAAAATCAAGAGACACAACATACTTAACATAATTGTAATCTTTGTAAATAAACATTAAGGGTTCTATTGTGGTCGGGTTAGTAAATTGCATAATCAAGGTAAATATACTTAAATAGTTTCTAACTTCGTCATATTCGATTTCATCTTTTTTTTAATTTCTTCAATGTTCAAAATATTTTGTACTATTTTTGGAATGCCATTACTAAATGTTGCAGTTAATACATCTGTAATTATATCAACATCAAACTTTTTAACTTCATTTATATCTAAATTTGTATATACAGATATATAAGTTAATATACTATCTTGGCATTTATGCATGTTAATTAAAATATGTGTAATAATTTTTGTAATTACAAGACCTAATTTATTAGCAATAGACATTGTTTTGTCATTTATAAAATCCTCATTTAATATTTTTTCTATAAATACATCAATTTCTAAGTCGTGTAATAACTTACTTAAATTTAATATATCAATAAAATTTAATTTTTTATTTAAATCCATTCTTAGCTTCCTTCCTTTAGTAAGAGTCTAGAAGATGTATCGGAGGCGTAGTTGGAGTACTATACCCATAAAATCCTGTATAAACTATTTGGGCACTTAAATAATCTTTTTCTTTAAAATCCAGCTCTATTTTATCTACGCATAGGGCATTATCTAGCTTAACAACAGCAGCCTTACCGTCCCAACGTTGCCCAACCAAAGACAAATCAGTTAACACATCTTCAGCAGCATATTCTATATCGAATTGAATTTCCTTGTAAGTTCCGTCTTGGTCGGTTCCGTCTACTACTGTAATTGGTATTCCATAAGCCAGATTTGTATAATCTATACGCAGATAGTTTACTGTAATTTTTGCATCTACTTTATCGTAGCGTCTTAAACCTTTTGTTTTACCATAAGCACCATCGTATTTACAATCTGTGATGCTCTTTGTTATATCTAATTTAGATCCGCCGCTTGTTGCTCCTAGTAAAACCGGAGTTGTGTAATAATTTGCATATACTGCACATTCTCCAAGAACTATGTCCGACGCCGAATCTACACTATTTGGCGAAAAAACACCATTTGCCATTTTATGTCACCTCCTTATACGTATTCTCTCATAATCAGTGGAAATGTAGTTCCTAAGGTCCTGTCATAATGTGCCGTAAACACTGTATTATCTACGATTTCCTTTTTTTCTTGGAATGCTAAACTTACATTCCCGTCATTAAAACAATTCTTTAAAATTATTTTGAACATTTTCCCATTAAACCTTTGTCCTACTAGTGTAATATTTTCGTAATAATCTTCATCATTTATTTCTAGCCCCATGTCCCAAGTTCTGTAAGTTGTATGGTCGACATATTCGAAGTTACCACCGCCAGCAGGTAAACACAAAGAATTAGTTTGATTATGTATTAAGCTAAAACTATCGAAATACGCCGTAACCTCTGATGTTGGAGCAGCTGACAATTTTGCACTTATGCCAGTAACTGCAGACCAACTCGGACTTCCAACTGCTGTAAACCCACTTTTTGCAATCTTAAATGTAGTCCATACATCTGCTGTTAAATCAGCTGCCGCAACATCATAATAATAATGATTTGTATCTGTAAGATAGGCATCTTTATGAACACAAACTCGAAATTTAGCAGTCCCTAAATTAGTTTTATTTGCAGCTGTTATATATACAGCAAATCCAATATAGTCACTTGTAACACTTGTTTCTCCATTATCAAATACAGTTAAATTTTTAGATGCAGAAAAAACATTATGAATACCATAACCATTGCTTGCAGCTATTAATTTAGCAGATTGAAATCCGGTATTTTTTATAGCGGAACCTACCGCATATGTCCCACCAGTACCGGACCAACTACTACTAGCCCAACCTGTATCTGTAGTTTCACAATTTGCAATATCTTTGTCATGTATATATTTCATATAAAGCTGTTGCAATGTAATCGAAGCATTCATCTGATCTACTCTTATGAGAGGTACTCCATTCGTATCCAGGTAAAAATCAGAATAATTTCCATCAGATTTAACCGGTTTATTGCTTTTATCTATGCTAACCTTACATCCTCCTTGTGTAGAACCTATTAACAGCTGTGTAGGAGTACCATAATTAAGATAAGTCTTGAACTCACCCAGTATAAGTTCTCCAGCACTTGGAACTATAGGAGTAAAAACACCATTTGCCACGTTATCACCATCCTTTAACTAAATATCTTTGAGATATTCTTGTAATATTTCGTTCCGGATCAGGGATTTCACTCTCCCAATCCAAAAATGCACGTATTAGACTACTGTCCCAATAGTAGTCTAATGCTTCTCTTACTGCATTGCTTGCAGTTAAGATAGTATCATCATTTCCGGTATCATCCCAGTAATCTATTTCTAATATTCTTTTATCCTGCATATCTGTTTTATCTATTATACTTGTAAATGCATATATGCAACATGGGTATGTTGCGTTGGTCGGAGCTTTAACACTATATACTGTAAGATTAGATGCTGCTAAAAGTAAATTATATATATGCTCCTTCAATGTTTTTAATTCCATTTTAATCCATTCCTTTGTTCAGAGACATTTCCCATATCTCTTTAATTTCTCTGGTATGGTTTAATGCCGCCGGCCGCATAAAAGGTTGTGCTCTCATCTTATAAGTTCCAAATTCGACAAACTTTGCATAAGGAGTGTTGTTATACAAGGTTAATTCATTCCTTATTATTTCTGCCATATTATTGCTTTTCAATACTCCGGTATCTACTGGAGTATCATTATCCATGTATTTTTTTAGCAATTCTCCAGTCAATTCTAATGCGGCTTTCTGGTTTTCATCCAATTGTCTTTTAAATTTTCCGGCTCTGCTAACTAGTTGTATCATCCTTGCAATTCTCCCCTAAACTTAATTTCATATGGCGACCTATAATTGGTAAGTATTCCAGCATTACTTTGTAACCAAGTTGTTATATTAATGCTGTCATATGTAACGCTATAGTCATCTATTTTTTCACTTATAATAGAATCTTTGTTTTTGACTACAAAATTACTAATATATCCAGCTATAATGGAAATAAATGTCTCAGGCAATTCTAATAATGCTATTATAGCATTATCTACAGTTTCGGCCTTAAAATCCTTAGCTTGCTCTATTGTCAATATTCCAGAGGTATAAGTTTTTACTTGATATATATCATTGTTGTAATTAGTTTCCATTAACGATATAAAATCGCCAGGCACTAATGTAATATCCGTATCTAAACTACATGTAGCAGTTGCAAAAACCATGTCACAATTATCATATATATATCCAGTATTTCCCTTTTTGACAAAATGCCGATTACAATGTTCTATCAAGTTTTTTACTAATATTGGTATATAATATTCTATTCTATCGTCATAATCGTTACTGGTAATATTTAGCAGGGTTTTTATATTTGCCTTACTTATTATCATTCAGCAGTCCCGGTAATTTTTACACCATTTACATAGGCTGTTTTACCCAATGCTATGTCTCCTGCTACGGCATTTGCATCGGATGTAAAAGTACCTGTTACTCCTAGCAATGCTACCCCTACCTTTATGTTACCAGCGACTAAATCTGTATCCACAGTAGCAAGATTAACAGTCGTTGCATCGTCTACTCCATCCGTATAACCGGTTGCCGG
>WSSedA2C3DRAFT_1000080_pt1 | contig 12574 bp, 5 predicted proteins | sample WetSurSA2Cattail_FD_9486 | JGI IMG/M metagenome (IMG submission 9486) | reverse complement strand
ACTGTCGATTCAAAAGTCACCTACCGGTTACCTTTGTAACTATACCAAAGTAGCTGTACAACATCATGCCCTTCGCCTTTGGTACTTCTTTTTTTTTTCTTTTTACGACAGTAGAAAGAAATGGCTCTGCTCGCTTAGACTCAAACGGGGCTCCGCGCTCTATCAGCTATCAGTTAGTTGGCGCTACGCGCGACTGAAGTTGACAAAAGCGAACAAGATAGCGCTAGCGCCCGCTGAGAACTTTCGTTTGTTCGCCTTCTAAAAGGCCTACAGACCTGCCGGTTCAAAGCCGGTTACTAAATAAATAATAAGACGTAGTGAAAAAGTACCAAAACAACTTCAGCCTACATCCCACTACCTAAGAGTTCCCTCTTCCTATGAACCTTGAGTCAGAGGTCTTACCTTGAGTCAATAGGTAGAGTCAACTACACCAAAGTGGAAGGGCCACTATCTAAGCTATTAGTGGGCTTGTTTGTTCTATTGAAATACTGAATCGAGTGAAGCCGTGTTGCGTAAGAAGACTATAGGTCGCCAACGCCTAGAAGTACAAGTGGTCGCCAATCCGGTCACTCTCAAACTCACTACTTGGGTGACGAAAGTCACTTAGCTTCTTTAGTAGGGCTTGCCAAAGAACCCCTCCGGGGGCCCCGGGAAGAGGAAGAAGGAGATAGAGCAAAGGTCTCCTCTTTCTGTCCGCTCTTACCGAAGGAATTGCATGTAGAGATCCGATTGGGCTTATAGTTTAATTGGTTGAAACGTACCGCTCATAACGGTGATATTGTAGGTTCGAGCCCTACTAAGCCCATCTGACCTGCTTAATCAATGACGGAGGTACTCACCTGAACCACTCTCTCGGATAGCCCACAGCCTCTCTTCTGGATGCGAAAGAAGATTCGATCAACGTACCAGGTTTGCCTGATTGTGAGAAGGACGGCGATTCATTCAGTTCTCAGTGCAAAAGGAGTCTTTGATCAGGTTCAGTGAGTCCGAAGAGAGAGAAGGTCTAGAGAGCAGTCCGGCAGCTGTTCGGGGGTCAGCTTTGGGATTAGCTTGATCGACCCAATCCAGTGTATTAATATACAAAAATGAAGATTGACATTCGTATGTACAATTTCCCGGATCTATCCTCTTCAACTAACTTTACAAAATGGAAGGGCAAATGTTCAGACCAAATATGTCTACTACCAACCGCATAGTCAATTGCCATAAAATCGGCCGGTTGGTTTGCTTCTCTCCAAGTATGGGAGATTTTCAAATCTTCGAAAGACGCTCGTACTTTCTTGATCTTATGAAGAAGAGGCTTTCCTTAGCTGCGGACTTTGGGATCTTGAGAGTAGACCATGTCTTACGTTAGGGAATCCGAATCAATCCAAATCCTCTGACACTCCTTTGAAGCTGCTATTTTCATACCTTGGAAGATGCAAAAGAGCTCGACTTCTAGTATGGTCTTGTTCTTAACTGCTTGAGAGAGCGCATATATCCCCTTAGGTCGTCTCTTGCTAAACCTCCACAAGCCTTCCCATGCTCGCTAATTGAACCCTCCGTCTTAATCTTAATCCATTCCTTTCCCGGTGGTCAACACTTTCTTTTTGATCGGATTGAGACACAAGTCCCATTTGGCTAGGATGCTCGCCTTTTCTTCGTCTTCTTTCTCATCAAGCTGGAGATAAACGCTTCGTCTCTGCATATCTTCGCAAATCCTCTTTTCCATTTTTCTTTTTGAAAACATTAACTTACCTCTATCATTCTACTATAACGTTTACGTTCCGCCAAAATGTGCCAGAGCGAGTGAAAGGCAAGCCTACCCACGGTGTTCTTGCCATCTCCAACAAATCTGCTAGCAGCCCATTCGAGTGGAGCTTGAAAGGTGGCCCTATTTTCAGGGAAGACAAGAGTTCGTTCTCTTGTGCAATCAATTATTTTTTTAGGGCTTTATAAGGAGCAGGGGAAGGTAATGTTTATTGTTTTAGTTAGCCATCAGTCCATAAGGAAAAGTAATGACTATAGACCGGAGAGGTCTGACGACAGTTTCAAACGGAAGGATAGGTGTTGAAATAGGCCATACCATTTCCAGCGATTGGCGCTTTTTCTTCGATGGGATCCGGAAAGCCTTGTACGCTTACTTGCTTCCCGTGATGTGACTTTAGATTTCGAGTGACTAAACGGACCATAGAAGGGACGAGAGAGCAGTGCTTCCAGTTCCTTAATAGTATGCCTCTTGGGATGATCGTTCTTTCCTAACACTGATTGTTGATGTTGATTACTTTCTTCAGAGGCTTTTCCAGCTTAATAGCCTGCCAATAGAAAGAGAAAGAGGAATGAGAATAGGAAAGCAAGTAGGAATAATATGAGTCAATCTTGTCTTTGCTGTAGCTCTTTCATACCCCGGCTTTTTCACTATACGAACATGGATGTCTTTTTTGGGCTTGATATCGAAAAAGAAAGTGTTTCACTTTTATGCTATACAACCAACAACAATTTCATTGCCTCGTATTCCTCCTCCTCCAATGACCACACCTTTATCTCCTTTTCCATACTCCCCCCCTCCTCATCCTCAATCTGGCGGTCCCTCTCCTAGCGCTCTTTGAGTTGCTTCTTTTTCGCTTTTTCTTTTCTTGTGCTCAACCTCAAAACCTTTTGAGGTTGGGAGAAGGCATTAGTCGTCTAAGTCGGGCTGCTCATCAGTGCGTACTGTGCTCCCTCTTTAACTTCCGAGCATCTGGTCATCAGATTCCGAACATGACGTCAGGCCTAGTACCGAAGTAGAGTGCTACCACTGAGCTTTGAATGGGTCTCCCCCTTTCGATGAGCAACAATCTGACATTGAATGCTTGAGCCATTGCTCGGACAATGAAAGACCTTGTCTTGTCTCTTTTTAAGACCAGTGCGCTTTCCCTTTGGCGGGCCTATAATCGCGAGTTCATCCTTTGTGCCCAGAAACTACTACTTCACCTGATCGGCAACCCTGGGATTCCTAGTTCAAACTACACCTTCATCTCGTGGGATCCCAGATCGCTTGAAGCTTCCTATTCGCCTTTCGGGGGGTCCCCGTTGATAGATAGGGGCAATCTCAAGGTAGACAGGACAAAGACTACTCTACGACAGCTCTTCTTTTCGTCCCACTTCGTCATTGAACCACCTGAAAACATCACTTGGCTATGGTGACTCTCTGACTGGCTCTTGCTTTCTCACTCATTGAGAAAGGGAAGATCATCCAGACAGAGAAGGGTCGGGCACTTGAAAGCTATCGCTTGAGATAAAAAACATATAGGTACAGAGCCGTTACGGTAGGGGGTCTGGGTCCGTCTCAGTGTAGTAGGGGAGTCCATTGTGTTGTGAGAATCTTTTAGAAATGCATTTGATCAAGAGGAAAGGATTGAACGACTGATCGACCAAGGTTCCAGGGAGAAAGCTACCTTTTTAATGTCCCTCCCAAAAAGTAGAACTTTCGGTCTACTCAGATAGGAAAGTCAAGCTCATGTGGAAGCTTCAGTCACTGGTGGGGAAGCAAGAGAGAGAGAAGGAAGCTTGGTTCGACCAGACATTGATCCTCATTCCCTCGGAAAAGTCCCATGTTGATGGAGATCCATCCGTTGGGGCATCATACCCCACCCACACCAAAATCAATGCTCGGCTAGCTTGTTTCTGATGACTATTTGGGATGAGACTTTCCAAAAAGAAGAGGAAGATGACGGGAGTGCGAAACTCAACCACTGAAATTGGTACACGAAGGCTCCACTATGTGGGTTCACCTCTAAAGATCTTTAAATGCGGGCTTAAGAGAAAGCAAAGCGAAAGTTAGGAGATATAGGAGAATCATGGGTTGAGGACAAAGGGCATGATCAAACCGTCTTTTCGGATGAGTACTTTGCTTCGGTACCGGGCTCAAAAGTCTGACAAATGAAGTTCACTCTACATTGACTGCCTAGTACTCGACTCGGAAAGAAGACTCACTCAGTAGTGTGGTCTCATCGAGTCGGAGAGGAAGCATCAATCAGCGCATAGGGAATCCGGTGATGGAAAGAGTGCTCAACAGCAGCCCCCGGTTCAATCGATAGGCCGAAAGCGGATTTTGACAAAAATCTTGATGGAATTTTGTTTAGCCTGATATACCTTATTGTTCTTTCCCGGTTAGGCTCCGTATGCACTGTTCCACCCTTTCTCTCTTCAAGCCCCCTGAGATACAAAGGCCTGCCTGCTATGGTCGCGATCCCCCAACATCATGCATGTCCTCCGTGGTGAACATAATGGCTCCCGCCGTCGAAGCCTAAGCTACCTCACTTCACTTGGAAAGCTTGGCGAAGTCAGTCTGAGACTTTGCTGGATCAACTAACGCGTCTATGAGAGCAGTGCGGAGTGGAGGTGATAGCATCAACGCCTCGTACGTAGACAGTAAAAAAAAAGAGCCGGGATCTTCCTCAAATGAGCTAGGACGTTGTCATCCACGCCGCTGCTATTCTTTTTAGGTGGAGTTGGAGCTGGAGCTGGGACATCCGGGGCTACCATAGGCTCCTTTCCTTTATCTTTACTCTTCGATGCTTCAACAAGTCTCTTTCCCTTATAATTAGATGTTCCTGGGGAGACTCATACTTCTTTCCTTTCTATGTGGAGGGTGAAGGTATCCGGTCTCGAGGACGCAATTGCATATTCAACACCTCAACTGCTTCCTCTACCTCCCTTAAGGGGTTAAGCTCCATCTGTCCGAACATAGGACGTTCCGCGAGAAGCGCATCCTGGGGAGTCACGTCAACCATCCCACAGAATGAGACTTTACTTTTATTGAACCTTCGGTTATGCAACGGGCGTCAAACCACCCTTCCTCCAAGATTGAAGTTTCGCTCCATCAAAGTCTCTTTAGGAAAAGCCATTGGAACCGGGTATCTGAGCCCCCCTAATATATAAGGACTAAGGGCCTTTTGGAACTTCTTTTCCCCTACCCCTTGCTTTATTCGTCTGCTTGATCTGCTACGGATGCCCATTAAAAAGATTCATTCCCCGGTGGATTGATTTTGCTATTGCTTGTCAGCCTCTTTGGGCTTTGGAACATTCATTTACTACATTCTCCCACTGGCCATCCTGACAACAGCTGGTTTATGGCACCAGGCTAGCTTATTCATAAGTCGAATCTCCGTTGTCCAGAATCTGATCTCCTCAGAGCACTATTCACCAGCCTTCCTTCGCCTGAGAATGGTGACAGTTGCTGCCTGCCTTGCGAAGCTTTGAGTTATTTTGCCTTATTGCTTTGTTTGCTTTGCTTGCTAGCAAGGAGGGTAGCGCAGGATACAGAAGCCAAATGAGCAGCGATAACCACCATAAGCGCGAAAGAAAAGCAGCCAAGGTTTGGAAGAGGTTCAATTCCTTGCCCAGGTTACTGGAGTGGGATTTCTCATAGCGGTGCTGTAGGCCTTGCTATGGGGGTTCGTAGTTATGGCTCCCAAAAGAGCTGCGGACTCGTCAAGGTTCAGCTTGATGAGTTCTATTTCCAGTCTGGAATAACAACAGACTGAAGACAAAGCAGCCAATCGAAACCAACCTTATCAGAGAGACGAATCACATACCTTTCTGACAAAGCGGATTAAGACGGAAGGGCTAGATCGACATCTCAGCTAGGGCAGGGCATGAATGGATGGGCCGACAAAGCAGCTTTTCCGTGGGAGGTCAATCGATTCTACAAAGTCCTAAACGGCTCCCTAATTCCTCACCTCAAAGAGCCCGTAGGCGACAAAGAAGAGGGATGGGGAAGGTTGACTGTGGGTGGAGAAGAAAGGGCTTTTGGCTCGGAAAAGGAATGAGATGAAGAAATTCAAACATTGATAGTTGAAATGAGGATAACGAATCGGGGAAGAAAGGACCAAGCGAGTAAGGGAAAGGGTTACGAATCAATCAAACTGGAAGGTTGGATAGCCCCTGCTTCCATGATGGGAGATGAAGCCAAGAAGGAAAAGACTAGTTCCCCAAAGAGTCTTGCTTGAACGACAGGAGTGGTTCGCCTAATCGAAGAAAGCCTACCTGCCCCCTATATCATGTGTTCACCATACCATACACCCGTAACCCATTTCACAGGACCCCATATCAAAGGTTATCATCCATCTTGCTACGAGCTTATCCCTGATGTTTGCCCCTTCTTTCGCACAATCTCTTGCTCTGCTCCTATTGCCTCTTCCTTCCCTTCTGTTTCCGCCGCTGCTCGCCGTTGGGCAATTTTAGGCATGTCTATCAGGCTGGGCGGGCTGCAAACTACCTACGGTGCAAGTGAAGGTGCCAAGCGGAGAAGTAGGCATACATAAGAGCTCCTTTCAGCTGTGGCATCTCTCTCATCTGACGCATCTCTATCAGCTGGGATTCCTGATGCATCGGAAGCAAGAAACTACAGCTTGCTTGAAAGCCGGACATCTTTCCCATGTTGACGCGCACCCTTCTCTATCTGGCTCGCTCTGTTTACTGCGCTCGCAGGTCTCGCAACTAGTTCATGTAAGGCAGTAGCCTCTGGTCTTGCAGTTGGGGAGGGGCTCGTTGTTAAGTCGGATAGCCCTTGCCTTCGTTTCGGACTAGCGTTGGCGTACTTAAGAGTTCTGTCTTTCGAAAGGGATCCTATTCGACGGCCTGAACTTCCGGCAACATTGACCGAAGGCCTGTTCTTTACCTCACCAGACGATAAACGTCAATTTATAGGCCTCTTCTCTTCTTATATTATAGATAGGCTCTGTATGGCCTGGTGCGTTAGGGAGTGGAGAGAGGTCGCAATATTCCGATTCTCCATGTTGCCGCACGAAGGCTTGGTTCGAGTGTAACGGCTTTTGTGCTTGCAGCTCGGTTCGGGTATGTCTTTAATGCGTCATTTGATCCTCAATCGCCTTCGGTATTCGACTTCATCAATGTTGCCGTCTGTCTTCTGGTGAGGTGCCCGATCTCCACGTGCAAGAGTAGGCTTTGAAGCTGGCGAGCGTCCTTAATTGGCAGTTGCATCATTCCTTTTCATCAGCGATATTACGTTTTGAAGCTGTGGCATATCTTTCAGTTGGTGCATCTGCCTGGCCTAGCTTTCCTTCTGTAAGTCAGCTGTAGCTATCGCAGCCTTCCTTTGTGGCTTGACCAACCCGTCGCCCTACCTGTGACCACAATAGGCGCAGCCGTTCCCTTCTCCGCTGTATTCAATGTTGCCGCTGCAATATGGAATCGGATGCGCTTAAGTGCCAGGTTCTGGTTCTGTTCTCCTCTCCCCAAAAAAAATAAGCGAAGCGATGGCAAAATGGAAAGAATGAATAAGAACAAGAGCAGCACCAACTGAGAGAGCTGCCCTAGATGAATTAGTTGCGGCAAGAGCGGCTAGCTAACTAGCTGATAGAGATGCCACAGCTGCTTCTTCAGGAAGAGCAGCAAAGGCGAATACCACTACGTTAGCTGCCTCCTTTGCTGATAGAGCGGCAGAAGGCGAGTACGACGTTTCTGCTTATATCCCGTTCCACCTTGATATAGACGAATGCCTCTTCCTATAACAACCTGACGCACTGCGGTGCCCTGTTGGGCACCTCCGATTGCTGGTCCCCTTCGCGTAACTTCCATTCCTGTCTTTGAGCTTGCTTGCGGACTCAGAAGGTTGGCATGTGTATGGCTGCGAGAGCGGCTGAGAATCGGATTTAGACGACAACGCGTAAAGCCGAGCTACCCCAACCGTCAGCAAGAGCCCCCCTAGTAGTCAAGTTGCAAGCGTAGGCTGAAAAGAGAGGGAGTTTCACCGACGTCTCTTTATTATCTTTTTTCTGGTCGAACAAAGAGCCAAGCCGTTATTAGTGGCTTCAAAACGGGATATCGCTGCTTCAAAGGAAGGCAAGGCAGACCGAACTACAAGAGCATTTGGCAACTCTCGCGTTAAAGAGAAAGCCAAAGTCGAAAGGTCAGTTACTCGACTCGCTACAACAGCTCCACCAACTGAGCTAGCATGTAATGTTGCCGGGAGGCCTGAAGAATGAAAGACGCTCCCGTCAGCAGCTGCTACTGAAGACGTTGAACTCGGGTCGGGCTTCTTTGTTTGTATTACTTTTTATCTATGCCCGGTTCCGCTCAACTCTCCCTGAAGAGCTACCCTTGCCTGAAAGCGGAAGAGGCTGGAAGGAGGCCAGGCAGGCAGGCAGATTTTGATCACTGCTTTAAGTCGGTAAGGCAAGGAAGGCTGGTTTCACCGATCATTCCTACTTGACGCTTTGGACGAGGATTTTCAAAACCTTATTTCAAACTAATTAAGGGAACTCTTGGATCACTGCTTTTAGTATAGTCTTAAGGCGACGGAAGGCAGAAGAGGGAGATTTAAACGACGACGCTACTTGAGCGACAGAAGCGGAAGAGGCAGATTTAGACAACCAACGTCAGCTACGAGTTCGCACCCTTTGCTAACCTTGCCTTACCTGAACTAACGCACTCAGAAGGTCACCTCTGTCTGGCTGCTAAAGGAAGAGCTGTAAGACAAGAACAGATAGCTACCGGTTGTCTGTTCTGAATATGCCATTTGTTTGTCTTCCTTTTTGGAAAGAGATTTTCTGTTTTTCTATGATCGCGACATGCAAAAGAAAAAAATGACATTAGAATAGAACAAGCCGATACCTGCCCGGAGGTTGCCCAATGGCGAGTGTAGTGAAGGTCACCTCCCATCCCGTGAGGGGGCATACGTCATAAATAAGGGGGGGCAACCGCTATAGCGGTATCGAAATTGTGATATTGGCTCAATCAAGTGCAGTTTGATTCACCGTAAAAAGAAAGAAGAAAGAATAAAAGCGGCCGCTCCGCTCCTCGGATTGGTTCTCGCGAATCACTCCTTCCTGCTTTCAGTGTGAATGGATTTCAAGATAACAAGTCGCTACCCAATAGCCCACCCATTTGTGAGCGGGTGGCGGTGAAGCAAACTTGCCATTATCCCTTATGACAGGAAGTTAGTGAGTCTGAGAAAGTCTTTGTATTCATTCACCAGATAGCTAGGTAATGAAGAGGACTCATTGAGCAGAGTTTCCGGTACTTTAAGGCCAACGAAGGTTGAGCTTACTTATTTGCTTTGCGCTGGGAGTCATTCATATCGGCCAGTCTTATTCTGTCCTTCATGACCGAAGCCCTTTTTCTCTCTCAGGTGTAGTCTCGAAGTCGAGCACGTCCGAATCCGCAGTCAGGAGTAGAGTATGGTTCCTCTCTCGATGTCAGCCGGAAAGAAGCAACCCGTGTAGATCTTGTTCTCCATAGCCTGGAATTGCAAACTACCTCCAATCCGATTCTCGCATAGAAGGGAGGAAGCGATCTTTGACGTGCTGACCCATGATCTGCTGATCCCGAGGTATTGATCCTTTGACAGTGCGGAGGGGTACCATTTCTTTTCTCTGTCCCGCTATACAGGGCTTGATGTACAGTTTCCCCTTCTTCTTGCATTTATGTTGATTTGCTGTCACTTGATGGTGCTGTGACTTCTGCAAGCCCTCCAGAAGGTGAAGCGGCTAAAGCCTTTTTCTCTACTGCTCCGAAAACTAAGGATGAAGAGAGGTAGACAGGAAATGGGGTATCACAGAGTCCTCTCAGCCTGCCTACAACTCTTCCTTTCCAATGGGAGAGCTCAAAACTTCATCTGTGCTTGATTAGTCCTCGCATGACTCTGATTCACACTGATTTCAATCCCCGGTATGTATGGATTCGTTGACTCTATTGGCATTGTACTGACAGATGGCGCAGACTTTTCTATTTATCTTGCCGTTTTTTCTTGACAGATCTCGTATTAGAGTAGAATTTCCTGCTGACCCCGTGACTTGTCACTGGCCTTGTCCTTGACGGTCTCCTTTCCTTGAACCGTAAGAGCTTAACGAGAGTGAGTTGTTATCAATGATGTCTTTTTACGCCCATGCTGCAACAAGACCTGCATTCCCATGAGGTATGCTCACTGATTGAAGAGCTCGCGCTTTCTTCCCGACGAAGACATCTTTCTCTGATCCTTTCATGCTTCCTCGTTGGTTTGCCTTTCGAAGGATTCCCTTCTGCTTCCGCAATGAGATAGTACCCTTAAATCAAGGAAATCCCAATGCTTCTCTTATTCAGTAGTTCAATCCGCCTTACCCCGGATCCCGCTCTTAATGAGCCGAAGAGAAGTGCATGAAATGGTGGAGCTACCATTGGCCAACAAATTGCGTAGACTGAAGACCCACTTTGCTTTCACGATTTGACCTTTACATTCCATCAAAGAATTTCTCTTCCGCTTTGCACTGACCCCATTCCTCAAGTCCGTGGTCTTCGATCATAAACTATCTCTCCCTCTCGAGACAGTCAGGTTATTTATTCCTAAAATCCAGGTTAGTCAAACTCCAGCTAAAGCGGAAAAGAGTGAAAAGAGGATAAAACGAGCTCCGTTCAGTGTGCGTCGAAGCACAAGCTGACTTTCCTAATTTATGAAAATAAGATGCAAATCAAACTCATGTTCCGACAGTAAAATAATCTCTGACGCTTGGACAGTTGCCAAACCGATTTGCGCCTGCTTCCTTTCAGGGCAAGGGATTGGGCGGCTACCTCTCAAAAGCGGTCGTTCATCGTCTACCGAAGCCTACCAAGCCAAGGGCTAGGGCTTTATCCGAACAAGGACTCCCGCGGGGTAGAAGGGAGGGCTTCCACTGAGTCTGACGGAGGGAAAGACCTCTGGGAAAAAGAGAATTAGACTATGATCGTCATGCACTCGGGCTTCTGTCAAGAGAATCCCGTCACTCCCCGTATCCAACTAGCTTCATCCATTTCTTTCTCCTCCACAAAAAACAATAGAAGAAGAGCCATGATGAACTCATTGAGGCATTTGAGAATACTGAGAAAGAAGCTAGCAAGGCTCGCCAAAAAAAAAAGCTGACTCTCTTTTTTTTGGGGGTGGGGGGCCGTTTTCTCGCTATTTCCCTTATTTATTTCGCTTAGCTCGATGCGCACAACTTAGGTGACGATTTTTAGATATACGACTTGGGAGCAACCTAATGGGGCATTCTCCTTATGGCCTGATGACCGCTTTCCCTCCTTTTCAAGGCTTTTGAGGGAAGCATCATAAGAGGTGCAAAAGCTACTCATTGGGAGCGAATCTGCTCAGATTTTTAGATAGATCAAGCTATGATAATAGATTAAAGTATTATGTCCTCTACCCGTTCAAGAGGAATGAATGCTTGGATAGGTTTGCTTATGCTTCCGAATTTGTATGTCCGCTATGCCTTTCTTTTCTTTCCTTGAAATTCGGGATAGGAGTTTATTTCCTCTCTTCCCTAAATTGAGAAGGTGGCGAGCTGAGAGAATATTGGTGTATTGGCTTCTACGGGTTCAACTGCGTATGCCGATTTTTTGCAATCGAGCCATTCAATCACTTTCTAAGAAGAGCTTGACTATATAGTGTAGTGCAGCCCCAGCCCCACATACATCTTCTTTTCTGAAGTGCAGCGCTTGAAGTTAGCCCTCAACTGCTTTCTTTCTTCCGAAGTCTCTTGCAGCTTTCTCTCACCTTGCCTCCCCCCTATCTCTCTCTCTTAAGCTTTCCACATGGCACTTCGCTACTGCTTCATCTGCCTCAAGAAAATAAGCTAAGCCCTAACGCCTCTCTGCTCCGCTTCGACTTGGTGCTCTTGAAAACCATCCTTTGAGAGACAGGCCCGTTAGCTTCTCTCTTTCCTCCTCCCAGAGATCCCCCTTTCCATGAAAAATGGAAAAGCTGATTATTGTCCGGCACGGAATCTTTTCAATCATGCATGGGAAAAGAGAAGTCGATTGAAGCAGAAGCGGGCCAAACAAAAAGGAGTAAGGACTCATCTAACTTGAAAAGCTTATGACGCTATCTGCTGTACTCAAGCAAGGGGGCCAGCAATCACATGACGGGTTAGAGCAAGTCATCAGTCCCTTATCTATAGGAGGAAGGAAGCCCTCTTCTTGTTGTCTGACTTTCTTTCCTATTCTCCCTATAGTACCAAAGCAAGCTGTAGGAGGAGGGAAACCCAGGAGTCAAAGTCATAATAGAAAGAAGTAAGTAGGAGGGGGAGGAATCTCTTAAACTCTATTTAGGTCTATATCCGTTTGTCAATCCCTCTATGAATGAACGATGTGCTTATCTGCATCAATTAATCACCTTTCTTTTAGAATCACTGTATCATTGAAATCCTTCTTTCTCGGCGTCCCGGAATCTCAAAACTCCATCTGTTGATAAATCTCCCATACTTCTGATCCTCATCTCGATAAGACCATTGAACCTGTAGAGTCAATACCAGATTCGGATTCAGCAGGTCTTTTTGTCTTATTCAAATAATTATGACATCCCTTCTTCCCCGCTTGACGAAACCGCCTGCTATAGAGACGCGGACGCCAGGAATGATTAAGCTCATGGGGAACCGACGATGATGATAGTTTAGACCCTTCTTTATTGGGTTGGTGTATTTAACATATTTTAGAGTGGGACGGAGAGATAATCAATGTTTAGTAGTAGGCCCGGTTCACCAGGTTCTACCACTGTTCGGCCCAATCATAGTCAAAATCTGAGTTTGATCCTGGCTCAGAAGGAACGCTAGCTATATGCTTAACACATGCAAGTCGAACGTTG
>WSSedA2C3DRAFT_1000079_pt1 | contig 12575 bp, 13 predicted proteins | sample WetSurSA2Cattail_FD_9486 | JGI IMG/M metagenome (IMG submission 9486) | reverse complement strand
CAAATGTATGGGCGCGCCAAACTCGATCTGCTTCGAGCGCGCTTAACCGATGAGCTGCACCGAGATTGAGTCAGAGCCAAAGTTCAATGCCGAAACACAAGCACCCTCTATGCCACCAGCTATCAATCCTCGATACGCATCGAGATACCGCAGGAGAGCGGGAACATCCGGCCGCTGCACGCCCCGGCAACGTTGAAGCAAACCCGTGATCAGCAAGGGGCGACAAGATACCATCCTATAAGGAACCGAATAACGCACGTCGCACATTCAAGTAACTCCTCCGCGCGAGGGACTGATGATCTTTCCGTTAGTCTAAGGCGCTCCGGTATCGCTAGAACATCCGAGTGAGTCATCATGACCGTCGTAGGTTCGGAGAGGCGCTTCGATATCGGTCGCGCGTTATATTCAGCCTAGATGTTGTGCCAGGCTGCGCGCGCGATCATGAAGCCAGCGACCGCAAAGCCGATGGTTGTCGACGCGCAGCTGACCGTAAGCAGAATTCGAAAAGGGAATGCAGGCGCGTCGATATAAGACGGCTTGATCGCACGCACGAAAAAGGCAAACGGATTAAAGAAGGATCCGAACGCGACCAAGGCGGCCAGCCACGCCGGCGCGACCAACCCCATACTGCGAAAAAAGCCATAAAAAATGAAGAGGAATTGAGCCATCATCAGATAGTCGACATGCGACCTAATGAGTTCACGGACGTTCGGAAACAGTCGTCCTATGGATCCCTGTGCATTTGAAAGAGAAGCGACTATCAGCCACGATTGGATGAGCGCAATGACCAGATATATAAATGCCGCAGCGGCAAAAATAAAATTGGCCATATGCGGATGTCCTCTGGCGGAAGAGTCTGGCACTTCGTGGTTGAAGGAGAGATCAAGTAGACTCGTTGAATGCCGGGCATGAATAGATCATGCCCAGCATGCGCGATGGCCGCTCGGAAGGCGGCGATCCGAAATTGAGCAACAAGGCTTCGGTCTTGCGCGCCATCTGCTCCGTGCCGGAGCTTCGACGTCAAGCGCGCCGCTCGAAACGTCTGAATCAAGCAGCCTGCTGAAGACGGCGGCGCATGAATACCCGCGGGTATCCTTTTTGAACAAAGCGGTCGTATTCCACCCATCCGGAGCGCGTGTAAAGTGCAATGTTTTCGTACATTGCTTCCGCCGTATAGAGCCGCAGTTCGTCGAAGCCCCGACGGTGCGCCTCCTCATCCGCGAATATGAACAGCCGTTTTCCGAGGCCCGTTCCCTGCAGGTTCGGCCTTACGGCGATATTGTCGAGCAGAAGATGATCTGGCTTATCGATCAGCACTAGCAGGCTCGATATTCCGTACTCATCGTCAGTCAGATAAACGACCTCATCCTTGACCAGGGCGGCATAATCGTCGCGCATCGGGCCTGGTTTCACCCCATCCATGCGCGAGACGTATTTCGTATAGGTATCGGTTATCAGGTTCTCGATAGCCGGCACATCATCGGCGTTTGCTTTTCTTATTTCTCCAGCTCGCAGATTGATTTCGATGTTATGTTGCATGGTCACTTCTCCATCATTGCACCGTTTGCGGCTTAGTCAGATCGAAATGCTTTCGTATTCACAAGTTGTCTTCGCGAGCGCTTCCCCAAATGCACGCGCGACTCTTTGGATATCGCCTTGATTGGTTCGCCAAGAGCAAACGCTTATCCTGATCGCGGGCAAATCGTTCCAGCTTGTGCCACCACACCAGCACTCTGCGGAGGCCTGGACTAAGCCGAGCACTTCGCGAGTCTGCTTAGGACTCGCACACCGCACGAGAACCTGATTGAAGACGACGTCGTTCAGGATCTCGAAGCCTTCGGTGGCGAGCAAGCTGGCGAGATTTGAGGCATGCTGGCAGAGTTGCTCGATGAGCTCTTCAACACCTGCCCGCCCCAACGTTTTTAGGATTGCCCAAACATCGATGGCCCGCGCGCGCCGCGACATTTCCAGGGTGAACAGCATGCCATCACGCCCCTCGGTGGACGCTAGATATGACGCATTAGCGCGCAGGGCCGACTGCAGAGCGCTTCTATCCGCGCAAAGAACGATGCCGCAATCGTAAGGCGCATTAAGTGTCTTGTGGGCATCGACCGAACAGGAGTCCGCCAATTCGATTCCGGCACATAAAGCGCGTCGACGGGATGACGCCGCGGCCCACAAACCGAAAGCGCCGTCGACATGCACCCAGGCCCCAACTTCCCTAGCGGCCCGGCAGATGTCCTTTATTGGATCGAATGAACCCGAATTGACGTTTCCGGCTTGACACACGACCAAGGTGCAGCTGTCCAGCGGCGGCAGCCTTTTGGCATCCATCCGACCCTGCTCATCGGCGGGAACGACTTCCACGCGTTCGCGGCCAAGTCCGAGAATGGCGAGTGCCTTCAAGACGGTCGCGTGGGCTGACGCTCCGAGTACGACGCGTATCTTGGGCGCGTCAAACAATCCGCGGGCAGCGACGTCCCAACCTCGACGCGCGAGCAAGCAATCCCGCGCGGCGGCCAGTGCCGCGACGAGCGCAGTGGAGGTGCCGCTTACAAAACCCGCGGCGCTCCCCGGCTGAAGCCCGAGAAGATCAATCAGCCACCCTTCGCAGACTTCTTCTATCTTGGCTGCAACAGGCGACATCACGTGAAGGGCGGCGTTTTGGTCCCAGGCATCCGCAAGCCACCTTGCCGCGAGTGCCGGTGGCAGAACGCCTCCGTTCACGAACCCGAAATATCGGCCTCCATCCTGAGCAACCGTTGCCGGCGATCCCACCCGATGCAGGAGACCGAGCATTTCTCGCGGGTCTCCAGCCTGCTCGGGCATGGGCTCGTCGAATGCGTCGAGGGCCCGGATCGCGTCAACGTCGGGCAAGACCTTTCTGTGTCGCAGTCCCCGCAAATATTCCTTTGCGAAGTCCGCCGCATCCTGGAGCAGATATTCGTCGCTAGTCATACACGCCCCCCCGTCTTCAACACCGCTCTTCGGATTTGGCGTTCGCAGGCACCTTGGCGAGGAAATGACCCAGTAGATGGTCGTACATCACTTTGCCCGCGGCGATCGCTTGGTGCGCGCCAATGACAACGTCGTATAGCTGTGTCCTCGACAGCGGCGGATTTTGCTGCCGCAGACCCTCGACCATTTCGGCGCGGTGCAGCTTATCGATCGTATAATGAGCATCGAAGTAGATGCGGCGGTCCTCGTCCACGATGCCGAGACGATCCATGGCTTTCAAAATCTTCTCGAAATGCGGCGCCACCCAGCTTTCGTTAATCAGAAATGTTCCGTAAGCCGCGCACACTCGTCCCGGTGACGTCAGCAGGGAATTGAACGAATGCGACGTCAGCATCGAAAACCAGGGCCTGCGCTCGCGGTAAGCCATAAACTCCGGCCATTGGTTGCCGTAAGAAAGGAGACGGACGAGCCAGCTCGTATGAAATCCGTCAATCTTGCCGTTTCCGCATTCGTCCCAAAGGTTCGACGCGATGACTTGCTTCATCGCATGCTGTAAACCTGGTACCAGCTTGGCCACCTCGTCATCGACAACCTCGTTGCGGATGACCTCAAGCCAAAGAAACTCCCGCATTCCCTCGCTCATAATATTGTCTGCGATGAAATCGAAAAACGGATGATTTACACCGGGATTATCGAGTGAAAGCGCTTTCAGGTAGTCCGCTGTCGCCTCTTGCCCCAGCTCTATGGACGGCACGTCCGGCCTCTGCAGGCCGAGGATTACGTTGATCATCTCATCTTCAAGAATCCTCTTGACGCGGACAACCTCGCTCTCGCCCTCCGCGATATCGGACAGGTCCGGCGCATCTGGATAACCGAAATAGTGCGCATAAAGGCTTCCGAGAGGATATATGACCTCGCAGGCATGCTTCTCTTCATCTCCACGAAGTGAAACGAGAAACGTTTTGAGATCTCCCGAGCTTCGGGAGAAGTGGCGCTTCAAACGCTCTTCGGATTTCCAGTCAAATTTGTGCACCGGCGGCCAATGGGGAAATGGCGTGATGGCCGTTTCCCCCACAGATTTTAACTTCAGCATGATACCCCTCCACACTACTGTCAGGCTGTTTCCTACCAACGTGACGTATGCGCGTAAAAGTCAGGCAGTGTCTGTACTAATGATCGAATTGTGGCCGTCTCGTAGACGTGTTGACCGAGCGCGAGATCGAGTATGCCCATGCCGAACGGCGAGAAAATAAGGGGCTTTTGATCGTCGATCGTTATGTTGCCATTGATGAGATCAGCCAGCGTACCAGCGATGAAGCGTCTGTTTCCAGACACGCGCTCCGCCAAATGCGGTGACGTTTCGGCCTTCAGGCAGTGATCTATATCGTCGACGACATTCCAAGACTCGAGAACAAGAGCTGGATCGATGTCGCGCAGAGATATGTTAAGTATGACTTGTGATGGCCGAAATGAGTTTGGCGGTGAGATGTATGGCACCGACGATGTAGTGGCCAGTACAACGATATCGGCTTCCAGGGCATCTGAAAGATCTGCCACTGCGCGCGTCTTCCTCCATGCGCGTCCCTCTTGCGCGAATGACACGAGAGCCCTCGCGTAATCTTCATTCAAGTCATAGACACTTAGCTCATCGAATTCCCAGCCATCGGCTGCAAACATCTCTAGAATCGTCCGCGCTATAATACCCGCGCCAACAAACCCGATGGTTCCCCCCGACTTCCTTTGCGAGCCCAGCCATCGTGCTCCAAGAACAGCGGATGCTGCCGTTCGGACCGCACTGATAGCCGATGCCTCTATGCAGGCGTATGGAATACCCGTGTCTATGTCGTTCAGGATAAGTACCGCCGATGCGCGCGGAATGCCGCGGTCAATATTTTCAGGAAAGCTGGAAATCCACTTGATGCCTGCAAGCCGTCGGGACTGTCCAAGCAGGGCAGCAGGAAGCGCGATAATTCGATCGCGTGGCTGCGTTGGAAATCGAAGGAAGTAGCTGTCTGGATTAACCGTCGCCCCTGCCTTATGCGATAGATAGACGTCTTGCACTAGGTCGATTGTGGCAGCGAGATCTTCTTCAAGAATTGACTGGACGGTCGAGCCGCTTATGACACTGAAGATTGTCATCTAACTGTTCCCGTTTGTGCCTGGAGATTGACAGCTGAGTGAAGCGATTCTTCCCCAGCACTTGAATTCAACCTGGACAGTGCGATGTGATTCGCTTTAGCGCCGAATTTCTTTCCAACCCAATCATCGTCATAAACGGTGTCGAGGTAGCGCTCACCCATATCAGGGCTAATCGCCACGACTACGGAGTCTTCTGGAATGCGCCTGCGCCAGGCTCGCACCGCCGCGAGAACTGTGCCTGTGGATCCTCCCACAAGAAGCCCCTTAGTGTGGGCGATCCAACGACACATCGCCACGGCATCGATTTCCGATACATGTTCGACGATCTTCACCAAAGAAGCGTCGAATATTTCTGGAACGCGACTAGACCCGAGACCCGGAATGAAACGCGAGGCGGGAGGCGTTCCAAACGTGACTGATCCAAAGCTATCGACGGCAACAATTTTCGTTCTAGGACTTTCCCTCGAAAAATAGCGAAGGCATCCCATGAGTGTGCCTGTTGTTCCTGCACCCACAAACAAGAAATCGAGTTGGGGGAAGGCGCGCATGATCGCAGGAGCGGTCGTCGCTTCATGAGCCGCAGCGTTCGCCTCATTTGCGTATTGGTTCAGCCATAAGAGATGCGGATCTGAGGCTAACGCCTGTTTAACGTAAGAAATCCGCGATCCGAGATAGCCTCCGTTAGAATCTCGTTCAGTAACGCAGACGAGTTCCGCTCCAAGTGCCCGCATTATCTTTATACTTTGCGGTAGGGCATTTGGATCGACGACACATACGAAGCGCAGGCCACGCGCGGTAGCTGCCGACGCGAGCGCACATCCAAGGTTACCCGACGATGATTCAATCAGAATCGTGTCTGGATTGATTTTTCCCATCTTTTCGGCGCTTTCAATCATTGAGAGCGCAGTCTTCATCTTGATTGATCCGGACGGATTTAAGCCTTCAATCTTCAGGTTGACGGGGCCATCGGCAATTCCGTCAAGGATGATGAAGTCGTCATCGTGAATTAGAGTCGTTGCCAAATGCATGGTCGCTTTCCCTATCCGATTTCGGCCAATCGCCTCACCCATTCAGTGCGGTGGCGGCAGCTCCCTGAGGACATGCAACGGAACGCGGCATGACCTTTCGCACGGGAACAAATGACGGATGCTTTTGGCCGGAAGTATTCGCCGAGAAAGCGCACAGGCGATGATCCGATCGGGATCCAGCGGCTCTGCGTTATCCCATCCCGTCGCCGTTACGTCAGAGTAGGACCAGCGCATCACGGGTACACGACTAATTGACAACAATTCGGCAGCGTAAAGGCGATGGTGCCCATCCATGACCACGCACGAGGTCTCTTCGATGTCAATTGGCACAAGCCAAGCGTCATCTGAAAGGATCTTCTTCGCAACCCATCTTACGCGGTCCAGATCAATATCTTCAGATGGAACGAGGATCTCGGAAGATATGATTTCTATTTGGGGAGGCAGAAACGGCACCCGAACATTGCCCGCGCTATCCGGCGCCACCTGAAGATGCGTCATGATCGTAGTCCTGCGTCGATATGGAGTGGAGCACTAGCGGAGATACGACGTGGTCAGCGAAACCGAGTCAGTACGTATGGGCGGCGGCTCTTGCACCATCTTGAAAAGACCCGCGACGCGCAGCCGTTCGCTCTCGGTTTGCGGTAAGAGATAGGCAAGTCCGACGTACACGCAGCCATTGACGACCAGCGCGACCGCGCCGGACGTCAAACCCCATGCCCACGGCAGATATCCAGGGAAGACCAGTTCGAGGAAAACCGCCGTCGCGAAGCCGCAAACCATTCCGGCAATGGCGCCCTGTTTATTCCCGCGCCGCCAGAAGATGCCAAAAAATTGCGGGACTGCGAGTTGAATGATGCCCTGATATGCGAGCACTGCTAGGGAAAACAGGGCTGGCAAAGTCAGACACGCCAGCCACGATGCAAGGATCGTAATGAGCAACATACCCACCTTCGCGATGACGATAAGGCGAGTTTGATCCAGTTTCGTGTAATTGCCGATGATGTCGGTGGCGATTTGCGCTCCATACGCCTGGATATTCCCATCCGTATGTCCCATTGAAGCCGCGAGCAAGACGACTCCAGCAAGTCCGAGCAGCAGATGCCCACCGGCCTCTTGAGCAACGAGGAACCATGCGTCGTTTGGCTGGGCCACGACAGAAGGCAACGCCGACGCGAGCATTCCGAATATGAGCAAGAGCGTTCCGAATACGAAAGACAATGGTACGGCGAGCGCCGCAGATTTCTTCAGACTTCCGACGCCATCAGCAGTGAACAACCGGACGAAGATATACGGCCAGCACCAGCCGCCGATCGTGCCCGTTAAGATGAGACTGAAGACATAAAGAGGGCCTTGCTTTGAAGACAGGCCCGGGATGGCGTACATTTTCGGATCAAGACTGCTAAGCGTCGAATCTTTGGCTACGACCAGCCAGATAATCAAACCGCCGAGAATTAAGCTGCCTCCGATATATGCGACAATGCCTTGGAAATAATCTGATACGATAACGCCGCGCATGCCCAATCGAACTGTCCATATCTGTCGTATGGCGACAACGGTCACGCCAATGATGACAGATACGGAAAACGGAAGATACCCTAGGGACATGAAATGAAACAGGTCGCCCAGGGCTTGCATGCCGAGGACAAGCCAAGGAACTCCCGAAATGATTCCGATAATGGCCGCGATTGTCCGGATATGTCTGGAATTGTAGCGTAGCGCGAATAGATCTGGTTGAGTGTGCAGATCGAAGCGCTTGCCCCAAATCCAAACCGTTCTTGCCATCACGTACATCAACACGACGGTGAGAAGGCTGTAAGAGACGACATAAAAGGACATGACACCGGTTGTCGCCGCGAGCGCGCCGAAAGCAGTGAACATTGAGCCGGGATACCATGTATTGAGAAACGACATCGCCTGATATCGCGCGCCAAACGACCGACCGGCCACGGCGTAATCCGTGAAGGAAGTGTCGCGAATCCCGGTCCTCTGTAGGATCCAGATAACGGCTATGAAAAAGACAAGAAGGAGCCCGAACGTAATAGCCATTACGACACCTCGCCTCGGGCTCGATCGTCGAAGTAAGCGGCGATGACACTTCCAGTTATGCAGGCACCCACCGCAAGGAAGTAAAGCAGCGCTATTGGGATGGATAGGATTGGACGCGTGTTTGCATCTGCTGCCCAATAGAGCGGGGGTGCTAGTGCGACCACCGCGTCAAAGATAAACCAGAGGCTGATCGCGCGGGATTGACCCCTGCGCAATTGCACGAACTCCATGGGCATGTTTCCCCTTGGTAATGTTTTTATTTAGTGCAAACCTGAAGCTTGGCCCGCTGTTTCTTGAACCAAAGCTCTAAGCATGTGTTCCGGATGATGGCTCGTAACCAAGCGTCATCTCGGTCGAAATCTTCTTAGCGACGTTCGGAGAAAACCTGCGCAGCGCCCGAAGGGACATCCGATGGAAATGCGGCACGGATGCGTTGGTATGTCAGCACGTGTCCGCCGGCCGTTGCCAGATGGCTCTGTCGCCTCGCTTGGCAATACTGCTCAAAATGTGATCGAGAGAATTTCGACAAAAACGCTTCAAGCTAATCATTTGCGCTCCTCTTGCAGAGGTTTGAGTCGAATTCCGCCGCATTATGCGCAAAAGCGCGTCTAATTGCTTAAACTCTATACAGATCTCTCTTATGTGAGTATCCTCCAAATGTAGGATGCTCGCTCGATCGATCGATTACGGGCCCTCAAATCGAAGATTGCGACACCATCTGTCTCGCTTTTTGTTTCTGAATAAATGACGTCGGATGCGATGAACAATTTAGACGACTACAACGAGCTCCTGCTGCAACTTTATGAGCTGGCGATAACGGCCTCTCCGCAGACCTTCCAGACCGCTACTCTCAAATTGGTTGAGCAGATCGTAGGTTTTGATCGCGCCTGGTGGGGAATAATGGCCCCCAGCGGAGGCGGCTTTGATCTCTGCAGCTCGCATCGATACGAGTTACCGGACGAGTTTGAAACACAATGGGAGGCAATCAAGAGTGATGACTCCCTCGCAAGAGATGCACATTGGAAACCGAGAACAACGATCAATTTTGATGAGAAAGGATTACGTTCGACTCCCGGGCTGGCAGAGTTGAATGAAGGGCATGACTTACGACATGCACTTTGTACCTCGATCTATTTGCGGGATAGAAAATCGTTTTTGTTCATCTCCCTCTTTCGCTCGGGATCGCGGGCAAAGGCGTTCGGGGTGGAAGACGTCAAGATGAAGCAGCTTATGACCCCGCATCTCTATGCGGCTTGGCGCGCAAATCTCCTGGCGGACCTGCAAAGAAAGGAACCTGGAGGTAAATTTAGCAATAAAGCCGCGGCATTCGTCGATCGTCGGGGAATGATCGTCTGCGCAAACTCCTCGTTTGCTACCATGTTATCGGAGAAATGGCCCTCATGGGGTGGACGGCGTCTGCCCGCAACGCTGTTTGAGGCGCTCCGTCTGGAGCCTACTTCATCACACACTCAAACTCACGATTTGCGTGTGGGATGGCGACAAGAAGGAGGACTGATCTGCCTTGAAGTCGGACGCTCATCGCCTATCGACAAGCTGACTCCGAGAGAGCGAGAAATCGCAGAATATTTTGCGCAAGCGCAATCCTATAAAGAGATTGCCATAAGGACGTCTCTCTCTCCGTTAACAGTTCGCCACCATCTGCGGACCATCTATTCGAAACTAGAGATCGAGGATAAAGCTCAGTTGGTGAGATTGATTGATAAATTTCAGGATGGAATATCCGTCTCTGCGAATTCATACGTTGCGCCCGCAACAAACTCTTCCGGAACGGATTTCCTCGGATTGATGTAAGGGGGCTAATTTGGCGCTCGAAGCACAATGGCGGCGTCGTTCGAATTTCCGGTGGCAAAGCTCACTCCCAACTCAGATATCGCGCGCCGACAACCCGTCCTCGCAGCGGCCGTCTGCTTTTTCAGGTCCGCAATTCAAATCCGGACCGATGGCTTTCGGCCCGTTCAAGACCCACTTTGACAGGTCAAGGCGCCGATTTCGGTCGACATCGCCTTTCCAGCCGCGATCGCGTGGGTGAGGCATGTCACGACGTCGATCCGATCCGAACTTTTTGCTTCGTGTCCTTGCCAAGATAGCCCGCGAGAACCTCCCGGCTGGATTGGAGGCAGGCGATCCGTTCGTCCATATCGCAGATCTCACGCGTCAGCGTTGCCCGCACCTCGTCGCAAAGTTCGAGTTCAGGAAGGTCGCTCAACACGCAGGGCAACAACGTGCGGATCGCATCCAGTTTCAGGCCCGCGTCGCTCAGCATGCGGATGCGTTTAGCCAGTTGCTCTTCGGCAGGACCGTAATCGCGATAGCCCGATTCTCGCCGTCCGGGACGAAGGACGCCTTCCTCCTCGTAATAACGGAGCATCCGCACGCTGATCCCGGTGCGACGCGACAGCTCTCCAATTTGCATAACGAACCTCCTTGACCCTGACAGCGCTGCGAGACTGTAGCGTCGAACGCGACTCGTTTGAAGGGGCCAGGAGTTACGGAATGCCTGTTGTGGAAATCGACGGCGCGAAGGTCGCGTATCGTGTTGAGGGTAAAGGACCCGGACTGGTGCTTGTGCATGGCACAGGCGGGAACGGGGAGACTAACTGGACGCAGGTCGTCAATCGGCTATCGGAACGCATCAGCGCCCGTCCCTTGCTTCGACCAATTCGTGGACGCTTTTGAGTTGGTCCGCAGTTAGGCTGATTGCACGCGGCGAGATTGCCAGTAGCCGTTCGGCGATATGTAACTCTGCCTCGATGTTGACCTTGGCTTCCGTGAATGCTGCGACCAGCGCACTTCGTTCAACACCGTTTCGCAGCGCGACGTAGGCAAGGACCAAGAGGTTTTCTGTGTCGCCTGCCAAGTTTTGGATGAAATCCGCCAGGGTGGGTTTCGCGTCGGGATGGATCGCAAGCCGATCAGAGGACGACACATTGGCGAGCCAAGCAGCTCTGCGGATCGCAAGATGGCGTAGCGCCTCGGTCCAGAACTTTCCATTCAGGCGGTCGATGGCCGCCATCTCGCGGGCAGCGTCATCAAGGGCTGGCAGCAAGGCCTCGAGAGAAATTCGGCGGTCGTAGATAAGCGCTCTCTGAGGGAGGATGAGATGGTCCAGCATCATGAGGCCGATGCTGAACTGGAACATCAGGAGGCGCGCGGCCTCCGTCGTCCCATGCCAGCCCCCTTCGTCTGTGGCATCCGCATCGCCGAATTCGACAATTTCCCTAAGGGTATCCGTCGACTGCCAGAACTGCTTCCAGACTTTGTCTGCCGACTCGGCGGACTCCACCATGGGAAGTGCGAGAATCCTCGCGCCATATCCATCCGCCCTAACGCCCGCTGCTTCGAATGGACTAGCGATTGCTCTGAGCGCAGTGCCTGTGTGTGAGGACCATCCTTCGGCCGTGAGCGACCATGCCTTGAGGAAAGCCGACGATGACGGCATGGGAACTTTTCCCTCATGCGCGATCAAAATACCCATGCCAAAATGACACCATGGCTCCCAGGCTTCGGCGTCGGGTGTGAGTTCTTCGCACCAGCGGTTCAAAGGCAATGCACTGATCAAAGCGTCAAGAAGAGCGGCTTCGACGAACCCGCCAGATTTTGCATCAGTCGGAACGGGAACTGCATTGTTGGGAGCGGATGCGCCCATAGTGCCCGTGCGGACAAGCCAATTACCCCAGCGCATTACGCAGCCGATGTAATCCGGCCTTGGTGTGAGCGTTTTCACAATCTCGGCGGCCAGAATTCGAATTTCCGCCGTAGCTCCGGCAACCAGTTCTGCCGCGGGGTCGCGACCCAGCCCGACCCTTGACTGATCGCAGGCGATCGACAGGAGGATAGGGAGAATGGTCGAACCGTTCCATTGCCCCCGCTCATCAAACGCTGCCGGTGCTGCCGAAGCGACTTCGCGCCATCGTTCAAAGCGCCACATCGCGCCGCACCAAATCAAGGCATGGGCGACCGGGTCCGGGTAGTCGTAGATCGATAGTAGGCTGACGAAGACCGCAGCGTCGATTTCTGCAACGATCGAAAGGACATGGTCATCATCGCGCCCGACGGAGTGAGAGTTTCGGTCGAAACGTCCCTGCCAGAGCGATGAGAGTTGCGAGTGCTTTCTCCAGTGCTCCCGAGCGTTCGCACCTATCTCCTTCTCTCGGTCAATCGCGCGACGCCCCGGATGCTGAGCGGCGAGTTGGACGACACTCCGCGCGATCGCAAAAAACTGCTCACGAAACGCTACTTCGACCGCAGCTGCTATAATTGCTTCGGGCAGGAATTGTTCGAGCGGCGCCGAATGCCACGCGAGCGACCACAGATATTCCCACATCTCGGGCGTCGGCGCACGACGTAGTGCCGCAACACCTGCCAGTCCCAGCACGGCTTGGC
>WSSedA2C3DRAFT_1000077_pt1 | contig 12785 bp, 18 predicted proteins | sample WetSurSA2Cattail_FD_9486 | JGI IMG/M metagenome (IMG submission 9486) | reverse complement strand
CTCGCGAAGGAACTCGGCGTGCCGGTGATCGCGCTGTCGCAGCTCTCGCGGCGCGTCGAGCAGCGCGGCGGCGAGGAGTCGCGCGAGCCGCAGCTTTCCGACCTCCGCGAGTCTGGCGCGATCGAGCAGGACGCGGACGTGGTCATCTTCATCAACCGGGAGAGCTACCACGACAAGGACGCGCCGAAGAACGTCGCGGACATCATCGTGGCGAAGCACCGCAACGGCGCAAACGGCAAGTTCCGGGCCTCGTGGCTCGGTCAATTCATGCGATTCAGCAACCTCAGGAGGTACGCTTGAACCAGGGTCTCGACAAGCTCTCGGCTGTTCTCCCCGCCAACCAGCGCACCGTCACCCTCACGGAGATCGACTTCCCGTTCGCGCAGCCGCGCATGCACGACGAGTGGGAGGTGTCCACGATCCTCAAGAAGGCGGCGGCGATCAGCGACAAGAAGCGGCAGGACTACGCTGGCACCGACCCCGACGAGAACTTCATCCGCGCCGCCGAGATCGCCGCGAACATCTGCAAGGGGCTGGCCGACACGGACCCGCGACGCGCGACGGCGATCCTGATCGGCGTGAAGCTCGCGCGCCTCCAGAACCTCGGCCTCAACGGTGCGGCGAATCACGAGAGCGTGGACGACACTCTGGACGACACGATCAACTACGTCGCGATCCTCAAGCGCCAGACGCTGCGCGCCCGCGCGGGAGTCCTCACGGGGGCGAAGTGAGGGGACCGAACGACACGAGCGTCCTGGTCGAGCGCCTCAACGCGGCGCGGCGTGCGTTTTGGGACGCCCTGTGCGACGCGCAGTCGAAGCTCACGGGGGAGCTTGAGCCGGTCGTGTGCGAGTGCGGCTCGCGGCGCATGCGGATCCTCAACGGCGCCGGCAACACGCTCAAGACCGCGATCACCCGGAAGCGCCGGTGCGAGGACTGCGGAGCGGTCGCGCTGACCGCCGAGTTCGTCATCGCGAGGCGAGTCAAGGACAAAAACAACGACGGTGGGTTGAAAACGTAGAAGTAGTTGTCCTCCGGACAGATGTTCGATGCCTACACAAAGGCCCGGCCCCCGCCGGGCCTTTACTTTGCGGAGGACGCCTGTCTGACGAAACCATCGACGCAGAACTCGTGGACGGAGACGGAGGGAGCGACCTCTTCGACACCGACGAGTCTCGACGCGCCAACGGCACCTTCGGACCAGGTAACAAAGCCGCCAAGGCCAGACTCAATCCCGGTCACGTCGTCCCCAAGAAGTTCCGCAAGCAACTCGGGGAAGCCCTCGCCTACTCCATCGTCGGAGAGACCGGCAAGTTCCGTCGCCTCGCGAACCGGTTCCTCCAGTCGGAAGACGACCGCGTCGCGTTCGAAGCCTTCCGCTTCCTCACGGAGCAAGCGTTCGGGAAGGCCACGATCCGTCAGGAAATCCAAACAGAGCAGCGAGTCGTCGCCATCCAGTTCGACCTCGGAACCCCTGCCGGACCTCCAGCCGGGGTCGTCACCGGAACTGATGGAGCTCCGCAAATCACCGGAGGCGACGAACACGCTGACGGTCCGGTACAGCCGCCCGAAGGTGAGTCCGGATCAGGCGAAGCTACTTGACACCCCTGCGCGGTTCACGTTCTGCGGCGCCGGCACGAAGACGGGGAAGACCGTCGCGGGCGCTATCTGGATTCTCGAGGGTCTCCTGCAGGGCATGAGGTGCGCGTGGATCGGTCCGTGGTTCAAGCGCACGAAGACCGGCTACGAACACGTCAAGTCGATGCTCCGCGATTTCGAGAAGGCGGGCATCGCGAAGACGCGCGACACGGACCTCACGATCGACGTTTTTCAGACGACCACGGGGCGCCCTGGTCGTCTTGAGTGTTTCTCGGGCGACTCGCCCGACTCGGTGTACGGCGACGCGTTCAACAGAATCTTCCTAGACGAGGCGACGCGCCAGCCGGAAGCGATCTTCCCGTCCGCACGGTCCACGACCACGGCGACCGGCGGCAGCATGATCATCGCCTTCAACACCGACAGGTCGCCGCGCCATTGGGCGATCAGGGAGTTCCTCCGGGCGAAGCGTGGCGAAGAGCCGACCTACGGCTACGTCACGATGCCAACGAGCGCCTCGCCCTACGTCCCCAAGGAGGACGTGGCCCAGGCCAAGCGCATCCTGCCGGACCGCATCTTCCGCGCGCTCTACAACGCGGAAGTTTTCGAGGACGGCGCCTCGGTCTTTGAAGACCCGCGCGCGTGCATGCACGGGTCGTCGCAGTTCGACAAGCCGCAGCACGGCGTTGACTACTGCATGGGCGTGGACCTCGCGCGCAAGGCCGACTACACGGTCGTGTGCGTCTTCAACAGGCGCACGCGGCGACTGGTGCAGTTCCGGCGCTGGTACGGACTCCCGTGGGCCGAACAGCGCCGCCGCATCGCAGACCTCGCGCGCGAGTACAACAACGCGCGCGTCGTCGTGGACGCGACCGGGCTGGGCGACCCGAACGTCGAGGAACTTGTTCGCGACGGGCTGTCCGTGGACCCCTTCATCTTTTCGCAACCTTCGAAGCGCGAACTGATCGAGCGACTCATCGTCGCGCTTGAACAGAAACTCATCTCGTTCCCGGCCAACACGGAACTCGACGTACTCATGCACGAGCTTGAGTACTTCGAATACGAGACCACCGCCGCCGGCAACCTCGTGTACGGCAGCGCGGACAACGAACACGACGACTGCGTCATGGCGCTTGCGCTCGCAGTCCGTGGTCTCGGACCGATCAGTCCCCTCGCGGCGCGCGGTGTCGAGAGGGTGCGGCTGGGCGACTCGGACACCGCTGACTCCGCATGGGCGTGCCTGTGAAGAAATCGACCAGAAAGCGGGACGCGAACGGGCGCTTCGTGACGATGTCGCAGAACATCAACACGGCGTTCAACACGCCCAACCCCGCGACGCTGCTGATGCCCGCGAACTCTGCGGGCGGCGGTTCGCTTGTGACGGAGTGGGAGCCGGGGCGCATCGTCCAGAAGGACTGGCGCGACCGTCTCCTCGTTCCGTCGGGCATCGCGTACAAGCCGTCGGACTTCCTCAACTACCTCGTTCTCGCGGAGATGGGCGACACGCGCTACCTCTCCGTGCTGTACGACGACCTTCGCGCGCGCGACCCGCACCTGGACGCGGAGCTTTCGAAGGCTGAGGACTACCTGACGGGCGCACGGATCAACCTTCTCCCGCCCCGGCGTTTCCGCGCGGGTAACGACGGCGCGTCGGGCAAACGGGAGTCGAAGCTCGCGCAGGACATTTGCGCGGACCTCGAGGACCAGCTTCTCGGCGGCAACGAGGTTCGCATCGACCTCGCCATCCGCCACTTCGCAACCGGCCTCTGGAAGGGCATCGCCGGCAACGAGGTCGAGTCGATCCCGTTCTCGCCGTCGTACTCGACGCGCGCGAAGGAGCGCATCGTCGCGCTGCGCCCCATTCCGACGCAGCGGTTCCGCTACCTCCCCGGCAGCACGACGCTCGTTCTCCAGCAGACCGCGATGATCGATGACTACATCCCGGTCGAGGCGCTGGGCGACAGGCTCGCGCTCCTGATCGCGGACAAGTCGATCCCCAGCCCGGCGCGGCGCGGCATCATGCGGCGCCTCCTCGCGCTGATGATCATCCGGCTCTACGGCCCGCAATGGTGGAGCCGGTTCGTGGAACTCTTCGGCTCTCCGATGCGCGTCGGCAAGACCGCCGGATCGGACGCCGGGACGGAGGCGCGGCTTTCCAGCGCGCTTGCCAACATGGGGTCGTCGGCGTGGGCGATCATCCCCGACACCGCTCAGATCGAGTTCATCGAGAACGTGAGCCGCGGCAACGGCGTTGCGCCCCACGAGCTCCTGATGGACTTCACCGCGCGCGAGATCAGCAAGGTCGTCCTCGGCGCGACGCAGTCCACGGACGTTCAGCGCAACACCGGCTCGCGCTCGTCCGCCCAGGTCCACCACGACGTGACGGTCGCCCGGTCCTACGCGCGCGCCGTCGAGATTTCGTCCGTGGTGCGCTCGCGGATCCTGATGCCGTACGTCTGCCGCAACTATGGCATGGAGGCGGCGCTCAAGTTCACGCCTGAGTTCAAGATCCGCGTCGAGACGCGGCCCGACATGTACAACGCGTCGCAGAGCGTGAAGATGCTCCTCGACGCCGGGATGGAGACGATCCCCGTGTCGTGGGTCCACGACATCCTGCAGATTCCGGTTCCTGTCGAGGGCGAGCCTGTCGTGAAGCTGCCGCTCATGCCCGGCATGCCGACCGGCGGCGACCTCGGCGTCCCGCAGGAGAAGAAACCCAAGGGCGGCCCCGTCGCGGAGGGCAAGCCCGCTGTCAACGACGCGCCGAACGCGAGCGCGAAGGGTGATTCCGCTGCAAGCGACAAGGAGACGAAGTGAAGATGAACCTTCGTGACTTGAGGACTTGGCACGGCGAAGTGGACGTGACCGACTCGGTCGAGTTCGAAGCCGACGGCGAAGTCAAACCGAAGTGGATCCAGATCATGCCCTTCGGTGAGCCGCAGATGAACGACCAGCAGCGTCTGCGCGTGACCGAAGAGGACATGCGCGCGCTTGAGGCGGATCTGTCCAAGAAGACGGACAAGCGGATCCCGATCCTGTTTCGGCACGGCAAGGATCCGGTGAAGGGCGGCGAGGCCGGGGGCTGGTTCCTCAACTTCGAACGCCGCGCCGACGGTCTCTACGGCCTCGTGGAGTGGACGAAGAACACGGCGCAGGAGATCAAGAACAAGGTCTGGCGCTTCCTGTCCCCAGGCTTTTGGGGACGCGAGGACGGCGAGGGCTTCATTCGCCCGTCGTCCATCTACGAGGTCTCTCTCACCAACATCCCCGCGATCCACGGCATGAAGCCGGCGGAAGCGGAGGCACAACTCAACCACACCTCGTCCAGCAAGAACGAGGACTTCAAGGAGGAACAGCAGATGGATCTCAAGGAGATCGCCCTCTCGCTGGGTCTGGACGAGGCGGCGGACGCCAGCCAGGTCAAGGCGAAGATCGAGGCGCTCAAGGCGAGCGACGCCAAGCGCACCGAGATGGAGAACGCGGCAATCGAGGCCGCGAAGCCGAAGGTCTACACCTTCACGCAGGAGCAGTTCGACGCGGAGATCACGAAGCGCGCCGAAGAGAAGGCCGCTGCGGAGCTCGAGGCGAAGACGAAGGCCGCGAAGGTCGTCGCGCTCATGGAGGCCGGGGCCAAGCTCGGCTCGATCACGCCCGACAACAAGGACGCGCTCCAGAAGGTCGCGGAGCAGTTCCCGGTCGAATTCGAATCGGTCATCCTGCCGAACCTCAAGGTCGTCACGCCCGTCGGCTCCAAGGTCGAGCGCGACGGCAGCGCGGAGCGCGCCGTGAACCTCGAGACGGCGTTCAACACGGACGAACTCGACACGAACGCCGCGCGCGTCGCGAAGCAGTTCGGCATGTCCATCGCGGACGCGAAGTCCGCCCTCATCGCTGGCCGCATCACGGTCAAGAAGTAACGGAGGCCGCGCATGGCGTTCAACGACATCGTGCGTCGCGGGCCTCTTTCGCTGACCGCCGCAGCCGCGCTCACGCAGGGCTACCTCGTGAAGCTGGACACGAGCGCCAAGGCCGCGCTCGCTGGGTCCGGTGACGTTCCGCTGGGCGTCGTTTCCGAGACCGTCGCGTCCGGTGACACGGTGTCCGTCGAGCCGTGCGAGGGCGTCGTCAAGCTCGTCGCCAGCGCCGCGATCTCCATCGGTGACTACGTCTGCGCCACGACGGGCGGCAAGGTCGCCAAGGAGGACGCGCCGATCACCCACGCCAACACGCCCACGGCGTTCACGATCGGACAGGCGATCACCGCCGCCACGACCGACGGCGACGCTGTGTTCGTGGCCTCGCTGCGCTAACACCCAAGGTTCGCCCACATCCCAGCGCGTGTAGGCGCGCTGTACAGAAACAGGAGACAGCCACATGGCTTTCAACGACATCGTCAGGCGCGGTCCGCTCTCGCTGATCGCTGCCGCCAACCTCACCCAGGGAAACCTCGTCAAGGTGGACACGGCTGGGAAGGCCGCGCTCGCCGGCGCGGGCGACGTGCCGCTCGGCGTCGTCTCGGAGACCGTCTCGGCGGCGGACGCCGTCGCGGTCGAGCCTTTCGAGGGAATCGTCAAGGTCGTCGCTGGTGGCGCCATCGCCATCGGTGACTACGTCAAGGCCGGCGCGTCCGGCAAGGTCGTGGTCGAGACCTCCGCCACCACGCCGACCGCTTTCACCATCGGTCAGGCCTTCACCGCTTCCAGCACCGACGGAGACGCGATTTTCATCGTGTCCCTCCGCTGATCAATCGCGACAAGGAGCAGGACAGAAACATGAGCCAGAACTTCGGCAAGTACACGCCCACGGATCCCAACCTCGTCGCGCAGTTCGGCCACGCCGCCGGCTACGCGCTGGAGCAGGGCGGCGACAAGCCCGCCCCCGGCCTCGACCGCTACACGATGACCGCGATCACGTCCAACCGTCAGGGTGGCGTCTCGCGCGCGCCCATCGGGATCGGGTTCCTCCAGTCCCCGATGGTCTCCTCGGAGATCCTCCCGCCCGTCAACGCGACGCCCGACGGGAACGAACTCGCCTACTTCCCGGTCTTCAAGAAGGAACACTTCGTCGTCCCGGCGAACGACACGGTCGCCATCGGCGGCAACGTGCTGACCTCGGACGTGGAGTTCAGCTTCGACTCGATGACCCTCACGGTCCACGCGCACGAGGTTCTCGCGGAGCCGCGCGAGCTTCGCATCGCCGCCGCCAACGGCGTCGATCTCGCCTCGATCAAGTACGACATGGCGAAGGCCAAGGTCGAGCTCTACCGCGAACAGGCCGCGGCGACGCTCCTCACGACCACGAGCAACTACAACGGCGGCACGAACCACACGGCGCTCACGTCGGGTGGCACGGGCACGATGTGGTCGAACTACGCGGCCAGCGGCGGCGTGTACTACTCCAACCCGCTGACGAACATCTTCGACAAGATGGAGTCGATCCGTCTGTCGTCCGGCGTCCGCCCGAACACGCTCCTCATCACGGCCCCCGTGTGGCGCGCGCTCAAGCAGCACCCGGTGATCCTCGCCCTCATCGCGTACGCCGGCCAGAAGATCGGGACGCCCGCCGCTCCCGCCACGCTGGAGACGCTGTCCGCGATCTTCGGTCTCAACATCATCGTCGCGGAGGCGCTGACGGCGTCGTCCCCGACGGCCACGGCGTTCACGGACCTGTGGGGCAAGAATGCGATCCTCGCGTACGTCGGACCCGCGTCGCTCTACGCGCCGCAGTTCGGCAACACGTTCCAGTCCTCGGGCTACCCGAAGACGCTCCAGGGCTTCGACCCGAAGAAGGGCGCGGAGGGCAGCCAGACCTACCGCTACATCGACGCGTACGGCTTCAAGCTGCACATGTCGGGTGCTGCGGGCTGGCTCTTCGACGGCTGCGTCGCCTAACGAATCCGCAGCGGGGTAGCGCGCGGTAGCTCCGCGCGAGGTGGGCGACGGCGGTCGGTTTCGTCCGACGGTCGCCCACCTCCCCCGCGTTTTTCCAGAACAGGAGCGTCATGCCTCAGTACAGAGTCGTCAGGGACTTCACGATTGACCCGTTCACGTTCAAGGTGGGCGAGGCCGTCGCGGAGGCCGAACTCTCCCTATTCAAGCAGGAACTCGTAGGGTCCGGATGCGTCGTGCCAGTCGAAGACGTGCCGCCGGCCGCGCCCGTGACGCCCGTGGTGGCAGCGAAGCCGACCAAGGCGCCCAAGTGACTCGGTCCGCTCTGTACGCCGCCGTCTTGATCGTCCTCGTGCTGGCCGCGCTGGGCGCCGGGTGCGACAAGGCGACGCCTACAGAGCCGGTGCCGGTGCCGACACCGACGCCCACGGCGACACCGACGCGAGACGCGTGTGTGCCGAACGAGCCGCCCTTCGGTTGTATTTGGGGTTGCCCGTGCAGCTACACGCCGACTCCGACTCCGACGCCGCTCGTGACGTGGACGCCGACGCCGACACCGCCTCCGGTTTTCACCCCGACCCCGACACCGACCAAGACCCCGACCCCAACGCCAACCGCACCTTGCCCTCCTGGTCCCGGCGGGTGCTGAGAAGAACGCCATGAGCTTCACAGACGCGATCAAGGGCATCGTCGGCGCCGCGAGTGCGGTCGCATTCTTCTGGTACTTCGTCCGTCCGTGGATTCCGCCCCTGTACGCGCGCTACAGCGAATGGGTCAAGACCACGGCCTCGGGGAAGAAGTCGTGAACTGGCTCGAGGAAGTGTTTAAGGGCGGCGTGTCCGGTCTGCTCGCGCCTATCGCGGACATCATCGCGAAGTTCAAGGCCGACCCGACCATCATGGCGCAGAACGGCCAGAAGGTCATCGAGCTTGAGTACGCTGCAAAACAGGTGCAGTTGCAAGCCGAACTGCAGCTACAGCTTGCCCAGGCCAAGATCAACGAGGTCGAGGCCGCGAGTCCGGACAAGTTCAAGTCGTGGGCGCGCCCGGCTGCGCTGTGGGTCTGCGTCGTCGGCTTCGCGTACGCGAACCTCGGCTACCCGCTCCTAGGGTGGCTGTCGATCAACATGGGGTGGAAGCCGCCCCTCGAGTTGAACACCAACGCTCTCGACACGATGCTCGCCGCGCTTCTCGGCGTCGGCGCGTACCGCTCGTTCGACAAGTGGAAAGGCAGCAGCAAGTGACGCCGCGCGACGGAGAACCGCCGCGCTGGATCAAGTGGCTGCAGTTGATTCCGTGGGTGCTGGTTCCGTTGTTCGTCGCCGGCATGGCGTGGATCTCTTCGCGGATCGACGCTGCTGACGCAAACAAGGAAGTGCAGTACCGCCGCGAGTTCGTCCTGCGCGAGCAGTACGAGGCGGACCAGCGATCCCGTGACTACCTCCGCGACCAACTCGACAAGCGGCTGGAGCGCATGGACCAGAAGCTGGACGAACTCATCTCGCGAAAGAAGTAAATGCCGTCGCGCGATCTGAACGACTGCGAACCGCAACTGGCCGACGCGTTCCGCGCGATCAAGGTGGACTACGAACAGAACAACCCCGGCTGCGTGCTGCAACCTTTCGTGACGTATCGGTCCCCATCCGAACAACAGGCCGAATACGCCAAGGGTCGCACGATGCCGGGCAGCATCGTCACCAACAAGGACGGGGTCACGAACCTGTCGAAGCACAACTACAAACCGTCACGCGCGATCGACGTAATGGTCGTGATCGACGGCAAGGCGCGCTGGAACCCAGGTCTCTACATCCCGCTCGGGCCGCTAGCCGACAAGCACGGACTCCGCTGGGGCGGACGCTGGCAGAAACCCGCTGACTTCGTTCACTTGGAGATTGCCTGATGCCCGCACCCGCGAACCTGTACGCCACGGAGAGCGAGCTCCTGTCCATGCTAGATCAGGAGTCGCTGGACCAGTTCACGATCGGTCCTGCTGCGACGCAGGACAACGTGATCGTCTGGAAGGTGCTGGACGACGCGTCGCGCGTCATCGACGGCTACATCGGCGGGCGCTACGTCGTGCCCGTGACCGACGCCGGCGCGATCACGATCCTGCGCCCGCACGCCCTCGCCATCGCGAAGTCCATGTTTCTCGAGCGGCGATTCGCCGGCAAGTACGACCAGGCCGCGCAGGAGGCGCGCTGGAACGCCGAGAAGTTCCTCGGGATGGTTGCCAAGCGGTCCGCCTCGATCGCGGGCCTCGAGGACCGCAGCGCGGGCGACGGCACGACGACGCTGACCGCTGGCTCCAACGACCCTGTCTTCATCGACCCGGCGTCCGCGACCGGAGCGTCCCTTTGAAGCTGACGTTCAAGGCGGACACGGCGCCTGTCACGACGCAACTGAACGCGATGCTGAAGCGCCTCAACGCGTCGCAGATCGCCGCCATCGGAGCGTACGTCCAGGTCGAGGGTGTGCCCTTTGCGGACAGCATCCCCGCGCGCTTCAAGATGGGCGGGCCGGGCTGGCACACGCCCGTCCTGCGCCCGACCGGCGAGCGGATGATCGACACCGGTCGCCTGTCCGAGAGCATCGCCTACGAGGTCCAGCCGGGCGGGCTGGCGCGCATCGGGACGAACGTCCCGTACGGCGCGCAACTCAACGGCGACTACGGCGATTCGTTCACCATCGAGGCGCGGAACCGCGAGTGGCTCACGGTCCCGAACCCGGCGGTCCTCACGCCGTCGGAGGTCCGCAGCGCACAGGCGACGGACTTCCCGAAGGCGTTCAAGCTCGTCTACGGCCCGGAGGGACCTGGCATCTACCGCCAGCGCGGCCCCAGCGGGCGTCGCTTCATCGAGAAGCTCTTCTCGCTGAAGAAGTCCGTCACGATCAGGGCGCGCAAGTTCCTCAAGGTCTCGGAAGCCGGAATGGAGATCGCGCTCCAGGCCGCGCAGCACTTCGTCCACACGGGCGAGACCATGTACGGGATTCCGATCAAGCAGCGCCACGGCAACCCGGACGTTGGCCCGCGTAAGGGAGGTCGCCCGTGAGCGCCCTCAATACGACGCGCGCCGCGATCGTCAGCGCGCTCAAGACGCTGTTCGCGGCACACCCTGAGGTCGAGATCAGCGCGACGACCGACATCGGCAAGGTGTGGGGCGTCGCACGGCGCAAGCCAGCCGTCTTCGTGATCTACAACGGCACGAGCGCGGCGCGCCAGATGCAGCAGATCGGGCAGCGCCTCCACACGCCTGTCCACCAGGATTGGGTCATCGTCGTCGTCGCGGAGAACTTCCGCAACACGACGGAAGCCGAGACTGGATACGGCACGCGCCTTGGGCTTGACGACATGGTTGAGCTTGTGCGCGGGATCCGCAACGTCGCGATCTCGCAAGCCGGGATCTCCACGCCGCTCTATCTGTTTCTCGCAAGCGAAAAGCCAGTCGAGGAGTCCGACAACCCGCCTACCGGCGGCACGGTCGCCTACATCTGTCACTACCAGACTCAGCCGGTTTGGGTCTAAGCACAAGCGCACTCTAGGAGGAGCAAACAATGTCTGCGAAAGTTCCCGCCCTCGGATCCCAGTCCGCGCTGGTCATGGGTTTCGAGACCACCTACGGCACCATCGCTGGCGCCGCAACGGGTAAGAAGTTCGGCTTCATGAAGGCCGGCGTCAAGGGCACGAAGTCCCTCATCGACAACATGACGCTCACGAGCGACACGAACCTCCGTGACGCGATCCGTGGGCGGCAGAACGCGGGCGGGCCGCTCTCGTTCTACCTCGACCCGATCAACGCTCCGTTCGTCTTCAAGGCCGCGCTCGGCAGCTACTTGGGCACCGGTCCGTCGAACTGGGTCCACACGATGAAGATGGGCGCGGCCCAGCCCCCGTCCTTCACCGTCGAGGAGGCGTTCACGTTCGCGGACGCGTCCGGCGCGTGGGTCCAGGCGCTCGGTTGCCAGATCGACTCGCTCAAGCTCTCGGGCAAGGTGGACGGCTACCTCGAGGCCGACTGCACGATCGTCGGCGCGAAGACGCAGCACAACACCACGGCGTCCAACTTCACGACGCCCACGGACTGGACTGCGAACCCGAACCCGTTCGAAAACATGATGATCGCCGCCGCCGACGTGCTGTTCGGCACGATGGGATCCCCCGCCGCCTTCACCGGCATGACGGAGTGGGGTCTGACGATCAACAACAACCTCTTCAAGAACGACTACCGTGTCGGCGGCGTCGGCACGCGCGCCTCCTCGACGCGCGCGAAGTCCCGCGTCGAGCTCACGATGAAGTGCATGTTTGAGGACGAGGCGTCGTGCTACGCCCTCCTCACCAACGCCGCGAACACGCCGCGCGAGTGGAGCGTGAAGTACACGATCGACTCCAACACCTACCTCACGATCCGCATCCCGCGTCTCTTCCTCGAGTGGAACGACCCGGAGATCACGTCCGGCGAACCCGTCACGATCGATGTCAAGGGCGTCGCCGCCTACGACTCGTCGGCTCAGACGCAGCTCGTCGTCACGGTCGGCAACAACACCGCCGACACCGTCTACGCCTAAGTAATCAACGAGGGGGCGGCACGCGCACCGCCCCCTCGTTTCCCTTTCGCGCACCGCCCGCCAGCGGAGTCCATCACAAACGAGAAGAGGAGAACCATGAGCGACTTCACCCGCGAGTACTCGTCCAAGTCCGGCAAGATCAAGATGACGATCGCAGCCGCCTCCACGGAGCGCATGGCGCGCGTCATCAGGGAACTCAACGCGACGGCGAAGGGCCGCGTGTCCAGCCTCGACTCCGACCTGGAGCGCAACATCGACTTCAAGGTGGCGCTCGCCGCGACGTACCTCGTCGCGCTGGAGATCGACGGCGTCGCCAAGGACGCTGCCGCCCGCCGCGAGTGGGTCCGCACCTACCCCGGCGCTTCCGACACCGTCATCGACCGCGCGAAGGCGCTGGAGACGGAGTTCAAGGCCGAACTCGAGGCCGACGAAAAAAACTGATCGCGGTCGCGCGTAGCGGCTGGGAGATCGGTCACGTCCGCCGGAAGTTCAAAGAGGAATGCAAAGGGTGTCGCGCTGAGGGCCAGCGCAAGTACAACTCACCGACACCCGTTTGCCTCTTCACCGGAGGCGCATGTAAGCGCGAGCAGAAGTTCGCGCTCCCTTCCGATGCCAAGCTCTCGCTGCGCGCGACCGACGCCCTCCAGGTGTTCAATGCGTGCCAGACACAATGGCGCGTTGGTTTCGGCGGCGCGTACGGCTTGATCTACGGGGAGGCGCGCATCGCGGCGCGCGAACT
>WSSedA2C3DRAFT_1000076_pt1 | contig 12807 bp, 7 predicted proteins | sample WetSurSA2Cattail_FD_9486 | JGI IMG/M metagenome (IMG submission 9486) | reverse complement strand
GCCTTCCGTCTCTTTCCTCCCATGTAGGTCCCCTTCCCTGGCTAGGTATGGTGTCTGTCAAGACTCTCCCTCTTTCCCATCAAATATGTCTAGCTGTATTTAAGGAATGATAAAGACTTGAAGTTCATCTTGGGCATAGCACTAACAGATGCATAGTTTAGTTCAAGACTTCATTGGGAGGGTACTGTACTCGGGAGGGGAATCCACAGCTTGATAAGACATAAAATAAAAGGTAACTGAGACCGAAAAGACAGAAAGCCGAGAAGATAGCATGGAAGATAAATAGTAGGCGGAAAATCATGTATGTAGCAGCACCGGTTTGAAAGCAAGTGCCAGTTCAAGTGAAAGTGGCGGTTGAGATGCCAGTACCAGTTCATGCTTTTCCAATTTCTCGAGTAAGAACAGCTTTTTGCCCGTAATCACAGGATCCTTTTTTACACATCCATCCCTTTTCCTCTGAATAGGAAGGCGGGGTTATTGCTCAGATTTAGTCGGTAAGACTAAGCTTTTTAGAGATATATAGGGGTAGAGAGAGAAGTTTCGAAAAGACTGACACCATAGAGCAGGCTGCCAGGCGACAAGCAGCTAGGGGAGATTTCCAATAGGGGTATGCGCGCCATGGCCTAAGTCATGCTTTTATGTTAGGTATAAAGAAGAATATTTTTTGGAAGCTGTGGTCTAATCGAACCTAGCCCTTATGAACCCGGAGACCCTCGAACTACAACGAGATGGACACGAAGACGAATAGAGATCTCGTCTCGGGAAAGCGCACCAACAACCAAATAGTAGTAGTAGTAGTTTCATCTCTAGCTTTTCGGTTCGTGAGAGGAATGAACTGCTGCGATTCACTTCCTCTCCTGCCAATCCTTTGCAAAGCGGTATGCAGAAGGACTCTGCCTTTTGTAGCCTGCCAGGACAGTGTGTGATGCTAAGGTAAGGACTGTTGCCCAGTAGCCAAGAAGGGGCTTATAGCAAGGTGATCCGCTCTTCTGCATAAAGATGTCGAAGTGCGAGTTATGCAGCACGAGCAAAACTATCTCCCATTAGCGGTTTCCACACGATACCATCCTTATAGTTTTTAGTTTTCGGTTCATCAAAGGGAATGGAAGTTCATTCTATAATGACGTTGACGCTATGTCGACAATAATACTCGTTTTATTCCCTGCTTCATTCAATAGAGCTTATTTCATCAAAGAACGTTGAAAAAGCAAAGACCACGGCTTTAAAGCTGCATCTCTTTCTTTCGGAGACCGACTTGATAATGGTGCTTGCTGCCCTGCGGCTTGCCGACTGCTTGCTTACAGCCGAAACCTGCCTGCTTGACTCACACCCTTTCCTGCCTTACAGCTCCCACTTGCTGGTCAATCCAAAGACCGGGACTCTTCTAAGACTGGCCTGATTGGACCGTTCTGCCTACTGGGCCTGGCTACCCCGCAACTTACCGCTTCAAAGCCCTATCCTTGGCTACCCTTTGCTTGCTCACAGCCCTTGCTGCTGCTAGCTTTCTGGCTACTGGACTACTTGCTTGCGGCTGAAACCGGCTTTCTTGGCTATGCTACTTTGCTACCGGCAGGACTGCTGCTACGACTACATGCGCATGACGTGCGGTGGCTTGGAAGCAAGCTACCTTGACCATCTTCCGAAGTTCTAAATAATCTACTGATCAAAGGCTTCCGTCGCGGACTGCTCTACATTCAGCCACGCCACAGTGACTTCCGAAGCGCTACGGACGGGACGAAATCCGGCAGCCAATTGCTGGCTCTGAATAACCAGCCCAGCGCGTCATTCTTCCATAACTTCACGGGGCGGGGTTGCGCGCGAGCCGAGTGACGTAGGTGCACAAGAGTACTTCGCGCCACAACCATCTCTTTTTTATAGGTTCTACGGACCGATGCCTGCTGCTTCATCTGGTAGAAAAGATTCATAGATATGCCTGTAATTAGAAGGAAGAACCGCCATAAAAATCTTCCTCGTGTATCGTCTGTAGCAGAACTATGAACGGGAGCTAGCAATCCGGACCGTATTGAAAAGGTTCCTGAGACACAGCATGGAAGAGTCAAAATATTAAGAAGCGAGGTCCAAGAATGAAGAAGGGGTAGAATTACTGAATGAATACGAGCTGTGGCTAATACCCGAGGCATAAAAGACGCATTTTCTACGGGATCCCGAAACCACCAGCCACCCCGACCTAATTCATGATGAGCCCACCAACTTCCTGGCGAGATGCCTACGGTTAAAAACAACCGACATGTCAAGATCCAAATTCGAATTCCTTCCTGGTCCTGGTCAGAGACCACTGTGTTCGCGCCGGCGGTCCAACAAAGAGGCGAAGTAGTGGTCTCTTTCTTTCCATTACGAACGACACGCTTCGCCTGCTCCCTCCCCGTGTCCATTAGCGCTCCTGTCCAGAGCGAAGAGAAGGCGAAAAAGCGCCGCCGAAGCTGCATGAGCAGGCTTCTATTGCTACGCAACAATAGAGCAGGTGCGCCGCCCACAAAATGTTTGAATGATCGGGTAAAGAGCGAGCTTCTTATATGGGATCCGACGCATCCAGCAGAGCGAAGCTGCGTTCCATTCTTTTCGGCGGCATCCTTCCGCATTGGCGGCGAGTGGAGTGCCACAATCCCATTCATCATTTTGGATCTACATAAGCCAAAGCCCATAGCACTGGCGACGTCTCCGGCATAAATGCGAGGAGGATGTATAGCTGATATAGGATCTTGTGGAACAGGATTTGATTCTGCAAGCGGTTCGGTACGAACGAAGAAATTTCGAACAAAAGGATCGGAACTCGCTGATAGGAAAGGAGAGAAAAACAAAGCAATGCCAAGAGCTCCGTCAATCCGCTCTTCATCGATAGACGAAGCTCTCTCTTTTTCATCTCGTGCCAGATGCAACAAAAGATTAGTCCTTTTTCCTTCTCGCGAACCACGGGAGCGCCCAGCGCCCAGAAGAGCAAAGCTCATTTTCAGAACAGGGTCAAGCGGCGCATTAAAAAGGGCTGGCCCCTTAAAAGTCCGGTTCCTTCGCGAACGAAGTTCAGAATCAACAAGGGTTCGTAGAACGAAGGGAGTGTACAACTGGGGCGCAGCCCCACTTTTTTGTTGGAGAGATAGAATGGAGTTCTTCACGAAGTTCGAGACAAAGGAAAAAAGAAAAGTTTCTCTATAGCCTCTGAGTTTTGAGACATTATGGCTTTGGGGTCGACCCCGGTAACAAAGAAGGAATCCATAAAAACTTGGGATCAAACACCATGATAAAATACTACCCTCATGATTAGACCATGTCCCTGAGATTTGATAAAAGAAAGGTGCATTAGCGGTTAATACGTTGTAATTGGATAAGTTATTTGGAATATGACGGAACGAAAGACCAAGGAAAGGAAGAAGAATGCACCAAAATGCAGGTGCTGCACCAAACGCTGGTGGTTGTTTCTTGTTGTAAGTGAATGCAACGAAAAGACCCGGAAATAACGAATAATGAGAGAATGAATTTATTGACATAAAGTGCTCATTTCAAAATTTCTGCTTAGTTATTCCCATCATCCGGTAACCACAGGATGATCCCAATCTCCTTTTAGTAATAGATCTTTTTGATATGTCTCAGTCTCAGCGGCAAGGAAGAAAAAATGCATCGAGTCGTTTATCAAGAAAGTGGACGAGCATGGTGGTCCCTATATCTCTGAGGGGTGTACCACTGTTTTTTTTTCAAGTCAGCTTAAGAGAGAGCTCGGTTCAAAAGAGAAAGTCACTCTCCTTATTCTTTGCTAGTGGAATGGAAGCTTCACTCTTTCCTATCCACTTTGCCGAGGGGAGAGAACTATCTGATAACTCAAGCGTCACAGAAAGGTGCAAAAGTCCACAGTTCCTTAAGGATCCTGTAAGCAAGTAGGTTCTTCTTGTCATTTAGCTTCAATTTCTTCAGTCTCACAAGCGGGTCCGCATGCAACAAAAGAAATTGTATTTGCCTACTACTCCGACCTTGCCCTTCAAGGATAAGGAAATTGGACAAGAGCGAGAGCTAGACTGACTGTTGGCCCAATGCTAGTGGACGATGAAGACTGAGGACCCCCTGCGGCGGCTACTCATAAGAAGATGAAGGATTGAAAGAGGACTGATCACCCCTCTTCTTTGTGATCTTTTGATGGAAAGAAAAACCCTGATCTCAGACTGTTCGGTCAATGAAAGCGGGATTCCAAATGATTGACAGGTACCAAAGCAAACATCCCTTTTCCCCTTGCCTGCCTCCCCATGACTCATCGTTGTCTACCTGGATCTGAAAAGAGCCTCATAGCCAAAAATTATCAAGCAGAGAAGCCATTTCTTTCTCTCTCTGGTACAAATTCCCATCTCATGAAATTCTTATTGCATTTTTCTTAAGAAAAGATAGGGCTGGCCTTAAAGATAGATTCCATAATTTACAACAAGAATCTTATACGAGTAAAAAAGAAAGCAATGAGACTGAAAAGTGGATTTTAGACCCGGCTGACTGACATGTTTACGTCTCATATTGGCTAATGTATTTGGAAGCGCGTTGAACGTCTGTCAAATCTTATTTAAAAACTTTCCAGGGTGGCATCCATGCTGAAAAAAGAGATAAATTGATTATGGTTGTCCGTCCTCTATTGAGAGAGATGCACTTAAACCAACCGCATAGTGTGTAAGAATGTCTCTGCGATGGTGATCTTTTGCTTTTGAAATGAGAATGGCTCCGAAGGCTATCAATTTCTTTTTTCCTTAAATAAGAGGGCTCATTTGTACTTAAATTTCAGATATCGGCGGGGGTACTAGTTGTTGATTAGAAAAAAAAAGATCAGCAGAGATAGTTGAAGGCATGGGGACCGAATATGCCAGAGTTTGGGAAATCACTATTCAAGCCCTATCGGATGGGACCACTTTGAAACTCCCATTTAAATAATGATGTAGATATATATGTATATTCATCCTCGGGTCCTCAATCTTAGTTCATCATTCAGTCTCGTCTTCTTCTTCGACCGTTGGCCATTTTTGATCCAATTCCTATGACTATTGGTGGACTTGCTTATGCAAGAATCGAATCAGCCATTTTTCTGCTACGAGCTGCGAGTTGGTCCAGTCCGCCTAAAAAAAAAAGTTTATATCTCATTTTTTTACCATATATCATTAAATGGATATAAAGGCCCATGGATGCAATTCCAATGGTAGGGGAGTTCCAGGCCAGGCTCCTTATGCTTATGAAAACCATGGCATTGAGACGAAGAATCCATTTGCTATTTATCATATGAAGGTCGGTAAATAACCACAAATGCACTAGCGATTGATTGGCCACGAGGCTGATGGCTGACTATTCGTCTAACAGATCAATCTTGACTGAAAACCATCATTATCATTACAAAGAAGACATTTGCAATAAATATATGACTCAGTCATAGTATAGTAATCCAATGGTGCACACTACTCATCCAATCTCCGCCCACAGGATTTTGAAAGTGCGATTGAGAATGATGCCTTTGCTGTGACGTCAAATCCCTTCCTTCATCTTTTGTATGGGATCCGAGAGAACTAGGCTCTCAGAAGCAATCCATGCTTGAAGAATGAAGAGCCCCGTAGGCAAATTGGGATTCCCTTACTATACAGTTTCACTGAAGACTGACAGCCATCTTCGAGACCAACAAGACAAAAGAGAACGGAAATCATCGTCAACGGAGGATGTTTCATTCTCATTCCCCAATCGGCATTCACACACAGAACAGAGAGATTGTACGGAAGGCCATGTCAGGAAAAGTGTCTGACCTGAACCTGAGTGCCATCGTGAATTGAAGTTGAAGAAGGACACCCTCTGACGGTGAATCATGCAATTCTATACGAAGAAAGCGTAGGCTCCTCCCTCTTGCTTCTTCGCGGACTGACTTTGTCTCGGCTAAGGATGTGGATCAAAGACCACTGACGCAGTAACGAATGACTAAAAAAGCCTCATGGCCAATGGGAGCCTGTGAGTTTCCCAAATGGAGGTAGACCATTCTGGATCGCCAACAGCACGCACTTGCAGCCTTGGTTGGTAGGAAGAAGTGGAAAGCCTGATTGAGCATTTCGAGAGCCAGGAGTGAGGTCAAGACTCGGTCAGCAACAAGATCACCTCCTTTTGCATCTGTCTCCCAAGCTGAGCTTCCCAGTCAGTCGGTCAAAGACAACTCAAGGAAGAACTCATCCTTCAGCCACTGAATCGAAAGAAAAAAAGGGTTAGTTGTTCATGACTTGGTGGAGGCAGAAGCGAAGAAAAAAAAAGAAGGAAGGAGAGCAGAAGAATGAATGACGAGCGTGGGCCGGCCAAGAACTGCCACCAAAAACAGCCAATAGAGTAAGCGAATAAGGAGAAGGAGTTCAGTTCAATCTTGATGTTCGAACTTCTTTATTTGTTTACAGATGATGCCCGTCGAATATTTACTCGCGTTAAGAAAGGAAAGATTTCCCTCGTTCGAACTTCTATGTTTACTATTTAAAAGAAGATTGATCAAATGCAAAGACGATCTTCCCTAATGTTTGCTTGCAAGCAAGGCCTTTCTGTCACTTTCAAGAGTAGTGAGCGAGCGTCAGCCAAGTATCATAGTTGGGTTGGATCAAGAGAGCTCGGTCGAACCACTTTTCATTCACTTCCTCATCAGTCAGAGGGAGGAATGTCACTTTTTTCTAAGCTTTTTTCTCTATCGCATGCTGTCTTTCTTTGACACTCTTACCGGTCCCTCTTCTTCGATTGGTTAGGTTCGCTCTTCCTCTGACGGATGGGTTCTCTCTCATTTTATGCTTTCCTCTCTCTGGCATGGTACCGTACCTCTTCTTCTTTTCACGGTCTCTCCGCATGACGCAGAGAACTCTTGCTTGGAGTAGGTAGAAAAAAAAAGGTGGAGAAAAAAGAACATTTTTGACAATGACGGGTTGAGCGACCGGGTTGGCTCAGTAAGTCGTGTCGGGCAGTCTCATTGGTCAAGTTTCCTAAAAAGAGGAGCTTCATCAACAAAAGTAGTCGAATCCCATTCGGAACAATGCAATGTTAGGCCAAATGTCAATCCAACGTTTTCTCCATCTGAATAAGGGAATTCCTCATCCAACAATCAGTCATGGATCAATTTGCCGAGAGGAAGGGCAAAGCTCAACCAATAAGTCAAGTGGTCCCCTCCCCGGTCAGCCTCAGTCAGTCAGAGCAGTAGAGAAAAGACAGTGGAATGATGAGTAGACGAGGTGGTTCAGCCGCAAGACTTTTGCCTCTTATAATAACGTAGGCCTTCAGTCTTTCCTTAACATTCATATTTGGATATTATTCAAACAACCCTCTTTCATAGCCTCCGATACTCCTTTCAATCAATGAAAAATGCGCAAATAAAGAAATAAGACTCACGCTTTTCACTTTATCTCTTGTTTACCGAGCAGCTTCGGATTGAGAAAGAGAAATGAAATAATAACAGGTCTCACTTCCCTCTCCTTTTCCTTGGGAAAGGAAAGCTAACGCAATCCCCTTTTTTCTCTATTTGGTTGACGACCCTGACTCCCATAACAAACAAGACTTTCATATTAAGAATGTTAGCCACCTGGCAAAGAAAATGAACAGGTTTCTGGTCCGATTGGACCGGCGCTACAGGATTTTGAGCAGGGGTGACCAGATAAAAGAAAAAAGTGGAAGAGGGGCCAAATGCAAATTCTATCATGGAATGGTTGGGGCCTGGACAGCGACCCAAAACAAATGGCTGTTTAAACTCATTGCAAAAAGATAAAACCAGATATTCTTTGCCTTTTTGAATGCAGACTAGAGGAGGGGGGAGAGGTTTGCGAAAAGGGTCTTCCCCAATGGAAGATTACGCTCTGATCTTAACTTAAAAAAAGAAAGAACTATCAAAGACTGGATAATATCGACCGAGGAGAGTGGCGGCAGGTAGAATCACAACAGTACGATCAATAGAGGCAGTAGGACTTGACTTGGGAGGGGAAGTCATTTTACTAAAAAACTGATAAGTTACTCATACTCCTGCCGTTTAGCCTTTCCCACTAGGCTATGAACTAACTCGCCTAATTAGTCCGGAGTATATAAGCCATTAAGAGCTATCCCAAACTTCGTGGGTAATTTGGAGGTTTTCATACATTCGTCAATTCGTAAATCAGTAGTTACAATAGGAGATTCCGTCCTTTCGGCAGGAAGTACTACATAAGATAGCAGTGGTTTCCTACTGTCCATTCGGCAAGAAGAAGTAAGTACATAGCGATTTCCGCCCTTTTTAAAAGTCTATCTTCCTCCCCGGTAACAGCAGTAGCTTGAGTCCTGACAGGTGCAATTCCCAATTCACACACAGAGGTGAGAAAGCTTATGTGTGCCCTTATAGCCGCATAGTTGTTGCAAGGCTTTCGTGAGCTAGGTTACATTTGCTTCCCTTCTGTCTACACAAATAGCATCTCTTTTCCAGATGTCCAATCCACAACTTCCTTTAAGAATGAGTTGGTCTACTTGCCCTTCTGGTTAGGACGTTGTCTCTTAGGCCTTTTTATTGTAGTAAGAAGGCGTGGAGAAAGCGTCTTCAATTTGGTTTGTGTAGTCCAAGCATGAAAGGGGCTAGCTTATGGTTGATGGTGAAATTCAAGCTAGTTCATGGACAGAGTACCACTCTGCGGTAGGGGGGATGTGTGAATTTGCTTCTTTTCATCCCTCCCCTTCTGTCATGGATCATGTCAGGTGCAAGATGTGCTTCTATCGCTTGTTTTCTTTCTGTGCTTTTATAGCGATAGCGGTCTAATCTAATAGGCTGCAGGCTGACTTCCTTTCCTCTAAAGTACATCATCTCTTTCCCGGTACACATATGCCTTCTCAAAATCAGTAGTAGTGCTTCGCTCTTCTGTCCGCTCGTCTGGCAAGTTGGCAGCAAGCACTTCCTCCCCTCTTTGTGTGGAAAAGCTTATTCAAGCCTATTATTTAGTATTTTTGAAAAACCTAGTTTAAAGGGGTCCGTAGTTGTCGCAATCGCTCATTGGTCTGAACCTCAAGTGCTTTCTTCAATTAGTTCAACTCAGCTGCTCGGAGATAAGCAAGAAAGGCTCCTCCCGCTCACTCGGCTCTTCTTTTTTCATTGATCTTTTGTACCCCTCGCTCTATGAGGATGCGCGCCTATCCAGAACGTGCAAAGTCAAGTAGCGGTAGATCAACAAAGTAGTGGGTATAGATCGACACATAGGCTGCTGGCAGAGTGGGGGGCAGAATCACAGAGCAAGAAAGCTTCTTGTCAATCCAAAAATGATAGAAAGAAAGAATTTCGTATAGAAAGAGAATTCGATCGTCTCTCGTCTGAAGGGCGTAAACAATTTGTGAAGTTAGATTCTGGATTGAGTTAGTAAGGCCAGTAGTGCCTTTAGCGAATGCGTTCACGAGGCCGGTCCCCGGTGGCTAAGACTTTTTTTAATAAAGCAAGTTGACGTGATGATCGAAGAAGGGTGAAGTTTCGCTACTTGGCCCAGCCTTTTCGAGAAAAGGTTTTGTTTCCTCTTTCTTGTGGAAGTCTTTGTTCCATTAGTTCTTTCTTCCCTTAGTCTTTATTGTGCACTTTTTCTCTCTGAGTGGGCTCATATGAGACGGGATGCCCTTATAGCCTGTGAACAACGGCTTTCGCTTATCCCTTGCTTGGTTCCATACTTTCACTATCTGTCTGTATTGAGATCATTCCTTAGACTTTTCATCCTATCTCTATTTAGTTCATTCTCGGCATGCTTAGTTTCCTGGTGGTTAGTCCATTCTCGCTATGTGCCCATCGTTACGATATTTGCCTTTCCTTCTGATAGTAGTACTAGCCTCTTGGCTTAAGGCAGCAAGTCAGTCTCCTTCTGTGTTAGGGCCTCGCTTATATGTCTTAGTAATTGGCCTCAGAAAGTGAGTCTGATAAGGATACTACTGGCTCCAGTAAACATGCTTCAATTTTACTTTTAGAGCCTACCACTGCCCAGTCTTTTTTTCTTATTTATTTATATACTTCTATCTGCACTCATTGCTCTCTTGGCCTTCTCGGAAAGTCTCTTGCAATAGCCAACTAATTGGTCAACTAAGTCTTGCAATTGCTCCTTCTATTGAATTGCTCTCTTCTCTATTGTTGTAGTCTACTCTATCATTGGCATTGGTGGCAGTAAGCGTCTATCTCTTCTTCAAGCTATCGATTGGAGAAAGGCTAGTCTTCAAATTCAAGCTATTGATCTGACTTATATAAGCAGTCACTTCTTTCTCTCTCTAAGGGCATTAGTCGCAGCTATCTTGTTTCATCCTTCTTCTGGTAAGGCTCTTCGGTCTATAGCTAGCGAATCCCCTGCTTCTTTTCTTCCTTTCCTTTAGTAAGGAATCTCTTCTTCTAGCTCTCAATCGCTCAGTTCGACTTCCTGGCGTCTTTTCCTAGGTCATGGGCCCAGCGTTTGTGCGAATCCCGTTACTTTCTTCCTCGAGTTTTTGAGTTGGTATACGGCCTTTAGTAAGAGGGCGAGTTCAAGCGGTCTTTTAGGTAATTGACTAAGCCTGGAAGAGGTATCGATAAAAGAGCGTATATGTATATGAAGAGAAAGATCTTGTTGGCTGGCTAGCTCAGTGGATTACCATTCTAATACACGAATAGCGCTTTAATGATTTCCTGCCCTTGTTAACTCAGTTAGCTCATCGCTCTAGTCCGGTCATTGGTATCAAGCCTGTAAATTCTTACTCTATCCTCTCCCACCTCTCCAGCTTGGGAATCTCTCCCTTGGGAATACTTTTTTCTATTGGCTATATATCTGTAGTCACAATGCCAGTTCAAGCTATCTGATGGATGGAGGTCCCATTCATTCTCGATAATCAGTGCGCAATCAGTCTCCCTTCATTTCATAGAGTAGTCAATTCTGACTCTTGTAGTGAGTCAAACGTTCTTCACGGCCTCTTTCTTTATGAGCCGAAATCGCTAGTTTCATGGGTCTCATAGGTCAATTGGTCCTCTCAAAAGATCGCAAAATTGCTTGATTTTCGGGCATAGGAGTTCCATTTCAATATCGACTTGTGGTTAGCACTCATCTCTTCAATCCTTTCTCTCCCCGTCCTTCTCTTTCTCACTGCTAAGGTAAGGATCCTATCTGTCTTCCATGTTGAAAAGTAGTATGCCTAGCCCCCAGCTTCTTCCCTGTAGCATGGGCACAGTCCTTCCGTTCGATCTCTTTCTTTAGCTCCCCCTGAAAGAGCTAGGCTACTAAGCTAAGTGAATGCATTAGCCTAGAGTGACGGACATGAGTCTCCTCTAATATAGTACTTCATTCTTACAGCTATCGTGGCATCTAATCAAATCCATTTTCTGCCCTTTCCTCTATTTCTTCGATAAGGTCTTCGTCTCCGTGTAGAAGCAAACTCTCCAAATTTATGACCAACCTTTCCTTCAGTGATCTTACATACTTTTGACCAAAATTGTCAGATCAAAATCGAGTTCTATATTTAGCTGTTAGCCTGAAGACTAGCACCATTCCTTGCTTTATCAAATCATAAAAGTCAGGCTAAAGTCAAGCAGAAATGATTGAAAAAAAAAAGGAGAAGACCCCCCCTTTCGGACTAGCACTCCTAGCTTCCCTCCCTTTGAAGTAGATTTCTCAGCTCCACGAGTCAAACGAAATAAGGTGAAAGGCCCACTACTTCTTCATTCATGGCTTATTGATTTGATTGATCTCCCTTTCGTATTCATTCGACCTGAGGTTTGCACTTTTTTTTGAATAAAAAGAAAGGTTCTTTTATGCAATGCATAACGGGCGGGCCTCTTGTGGATTCCTCCAACTCAATGAATGAAGGGGGGAGTATGAGGAAGGCCTATTTTCTTTCTATATGAAGATGAAAAAAGGAAAAGGGTCAATTCTTTCTTACTTCAGAATATGACTGAATGAGGAAGAGCTCCTTATGTGGTATCACTTTACCACCATCTGAAATGCGCGAAACTTCGATTGGTGGAAGCCAGTCCATGAAGATTCTCCCTTCTCTTACGTGCAATTCCCCTCTTTCGGTAAGCATCCAGTATCTCAGCAAATGAACATTTCTCTAAGCTTATCCTGTAGCTTATACGTCGTTTGAAAGCTGCTCCAAGGATCCAACGAATAGCTAAGGTTTGTTGACGATCCCTGGCTACAATCCCAGGGACATCATAAATAGTACCTGCAACTCCTACTTTGACCACTTCGCATATGGGCTTTATATTATCTACGGCGTCAACCATAAGTTTGATTACATCGCGTTCAGTTCGAGCTGGGCGATGAAAAGTTTTATAAACAATAGCACGAACTCTCGTTCTTTTACCATCGATCATGCGAAAGTTTACCAATTTCTTGATCAATTCTTTTTGCTCACCATCCAAGTCCCCCATATAGCTGAGAATTTCCGAGCAATGTTCAGCCGCTTTCGATGACGAGGCCGATAAATTGATATTACGCGATCGTTACTGTCCATCTTTATCAGCCAACTCCCCTCTTTCCTTCCATAACAAATATCGTACGAATGGATGACTGACCCACGGCACTTTCCAAATCAAAAGAGACGAAAGGTGGTTAGGATCCAGAGTCCCTTCCCTTATCTGACGACGCAAGACTACTTGAACGAAGCGGAAATAGGAATGAGATCAGAAAGGCCTGGGACAAAGAATGCAATAGCTTCGGTGAGAGCGAAGCCCAAAATGGCATAACCAAATGATTGTTTAGCCAATGATGGATTTCGCGCCACGGAATGAATCGAGGAACTGAGGACGTTTCCAATACCGACAGCTGCTCCCGCTGAAGCAATTGTAGCAGCTCCGGCACCTATTGATTTTGCCACCTT
>WSSedA2C3DRAFT_1000073_pt1 | contig 13036 bp, 14 predicted proteins | sample WetSurSA2Cattail_FD_9486 | JGI IMG/M metagenome (IMG submission 9486) | reverse complement strand
TTCCTAAGTTCTGGTTGAACCTCTCTGGAGGTTGTTGGTTTAAAACTTTTTGGATAACTCCTTTGTTTATATGTTGGACATTCTTGTTTGCATTCTTTAGAACAATAAAGATTACGTCCACCATTACTATTTATGCCCTTTGTTCTATTGAGAACTTCAATATAAGTGGGAATAAACCATTTACCACAATAAGTACATTTAGTTTCTAGAATTGTAGAATTGTCTCTATTTCTTCTAACTTCATGAAATTTTTCTATTAAAATACTATGCTGATCATAACTTGCTATATTTCTTTTTACAAAATTTCCAAATTTTAAACTACTTGCAATACTTAATTTTTTTCTTGTGCTGTCCTTTACTATTTTATTGCTATGATTTTTTTTAACGCCACATGATATAGAACAAAATTTACTATTTTTATTTCCATCTATATAAAAATTACTACATGTTTCACAGACATGATCTATTTCAAAAAAAGTTTTTCCTTTTATGGAAAAATTACCTTGCCTAGTATATTTTACATCTTCTAAGTTATCCCAACAGATTTTCATATTTTATCCTTTATTTTATTAACCATTCAATATTACTTTTCGGTTTTTCCTTAGTTTTGGTAAGCCAAGACCAATCTTCAATTTCTGTATTAATATCTGATAATATTCCCCATCCATCAAATTCGTCTTCTTTCTTTTCAAACTTCATGTCTTCTTCTAAGATATTCATATTAAATATATAACATGCCCAATATAGTGCAGACACTAAGTCATCATGAAGATTTTTACCACAGAATATATTCTTTCTTTTCTCTGTAAAATCACTTAATTGATCTATTGTTTTTACATCTGAAATACTTAAATATCCATCTTCAATTAGCTTCTTCATTAAGATAACAGCTTTCGGTTTTGTTGTTTTAGTTGCTCTTATTCCTAAGTCTGTAGTTTTATTACCGCTGTTTACTAATCTTTCATATTCATGTTCCCACCATAATTGATTTATTATGGAAATTCCTTCTCCATTATTTTCTACTAATACATATGAGTTATTATAGTATATTGCAGTTCTTAATACTACTTCAGCAAAATTATATACATCTATTTTGTTGTCACCAAATGTTGCTACCTGTTGAAGTTTTATTGGATTTATACTTATAACTTTTAATATTTGCATTGCTGAGTAATCTTCACCTGTTCCTTTTGCAGTATCCACACCCATTACATATAAACCATTTCTTATTGGTTTTTCATATATTAGTAATTTTCCAAATAAGTCTGTATGAATTGGATTTTTTGAACAAGTAAGTAAGAATTTTAATGTATCTGAGTTTATGACTGTACTTGCAGAACCAAGAAACTCTACTTCATATTCTTGTTTAAACTGTTCTTCTGATAAATTCTTCTTTTGTTCTGCAGCCCATGCTTCGTCTCTTCCTGGTACTTCTCTCCATGTTACTTTTGTTGGAACAAATGTATTTGAATTATTTTCAGCAGCAGAATATAATCTATGAAATAAATCAAATACTCCGTTTGGAGTAGATATAATAATTATTTTTGATTCTTTTGAAGCAGATATAGTTGGATAATTTGATGCAAAAAAGTCTTCACTTTGATTTTTTGGAACGAATGCTAGTTCATCACAAATTAATAAATTAATTGTATTACCACGAAAAGCATCTGGTGAAGTTGCAGATACTATTATTTGTGTTCCATTATCAAATTCTATAGAAGTTTTATTATATGATACAACACCTGGTTTTAACCATGATGGAATTAATTCATATGTTCTTTTTATTCTTCCAAGAATCATTTTGGCAGATGATTCTTTATTGGACACTATACCTACTATTTTATTTTCATTAAATATTGCGTAATGCAAAGCAAAAACAGATACTACAGTTGTTTTTCCACTTTGTCTTGATGAAAGTACAACATTAAATCTATTATTTTGAAATTTTATTATAAGGTCTTTTTGGAAATTATATGGTTCAAATACAATTTCACCTCTATCTGGGTGTATTATTTTTACATATTGTAGAAAATAGTTAATATCTTCATTACATTTAAATAGTTCTTTTATTTCATCTACTGAATATTCATATTCACTCAGAGGTTTTTTAATATATATATCATCATACTTAAGACTCATTATTTACTTAATGCCTCAAATCCAACTATTTTATCACCAAATTTCTTTTTTAATATATCTTTAATTTCGTTATTATTTATAGAGTTTTTTATTGCTTCTTTTACTTGTTTTGGTGTTATATTTATTGTTTTAACAAATAAACTATCATTAATTTTTATTCTTCCTATTAACCATTTTCCTCCTTGCCATTCTCCTCCTAACCAAGTTCCACTTTCCCACTTACCATTCTTCCAGACACCACTTATAAAAGTACTTTCTTTCCATATACCATTATTCCAAGTACCTTTTAGCCATGTTGATTTATTAAAAATACCATCTATCCAAGTACCTGATTCCCATTTACTATTTGTAAAATCTCCTGATTTCCATTTTCCATTTGACCAAATGCCTTTGTTAAAATTTCCACTATTCCATATTCCATTTACCCACTGTCCACCTTTCCATTCACCATGAAACCATGTACCTTTTTCCCATAATCCATTTTTCCATACACCAGTCATCCATGTACCGTTTGACCAATAGCCATCTTTCCATATACCTATTTCCCATTTTCCATTGTACCATGTACCGTCTTCCCAATCTCCTGATTTCCATGTTCCATTTTTCCAGTCACCAAATTCCCATGTACCATTGGCCCAAGTACCATTTTCCCATGTACCATTACCCCATACACCATTTTCCCAATAGCCATTTTTCCAAATGCCTTCTTCCCAATAGCCATTTTTCCAAATGCCTTCTTCCCATATACCACCAATCCAATTACCCTTTTCAAATATTAATTTTCCATTTTCACTTATTTTTAGTTTTGCTCTTTTTAATTCAGCTTTCATTACCCATGGTATGTTTTTTATAACTAGTNGGATAACTGTTGGATCTTGATCAAAATCAAATCTTCCAGATTTTTCTATTATTTCACCTTTCTTAAATGATAATATAGATAATATATCATTCTTCTTTATTGGTTTTCTTCCTTCCACATTTAACACATTACTGTCTAATGTTGTATCAATCCATTTAACAAATCTATATAATAAACTTACAAAATCTTTTATATCTTCTACATTATGTTGATCTAAAAACTCTCTTGGACCTCTCCATTCTAATGTTCCCTGTGGATGTAACCTAAGTACTCTATACTTGTCACTTGTTAGATATTTTCTAACCTCTAAGAAGTCACTATCTAGAAATGCTTTTTTGATATTTTCTAAGAATCTTATACTAGCAAATTTTACATTATAAAATTCATATTTTTTGAACTTTAAAATACTATCTAACATATCTTTATTAATAGAAAGATTTAGTGTTAACCATACCATGTCTTGTTCAGAAATATAAGGAAAACCAATATGTATATGAAATCCACAACTCTTATTGGTTACTAACCCTTCTTTATCAAGATTTGTTAATAAGTTTAACAATGATTGTATGTTTTTTGGAGTAAAGTTTAATTTTCCTGAGGCATACTCAAATGGTCTTTCAGTTTTTTTGTCTGATGGAACAAGGGATGTATCAATTTTTACTTCGCCTTGTATATCAAAATAATTGTTTATAATTTTCTCTATAACATTAAATGCTCTTTTCTCTTTGTCAAATCCTTCTAGTTCAAAACCGAATGTATATTCGGACATCAAATATGCCTCTTGTAATAAGAAATTTTCAAACTTCATTTATAATAATCCTTTTTATATTTTTATAAAAACTTTTCTATATTATTTATTTATGAAACAAAAAGGGTGTCAGAATTATATTCTGACACCCTCTAAATTTTCTTTTATTTTTTGTTATTTATTTTGCTGTAAAAACTTGACCATCCCTATTTACAAAAATCATTAAATCTTCTTTTCCAACTTTTGTTTTTAATGAAATTGTTCCCTTCCACATATTGAATATATGAACTAAAGTTTCTGCAGCAAACTTGAGATCTAAACTAATTCCACCATATTTATGTTCTAATTCTAGAGTCCAATCCGTTGCAGTATAGTCTCCTTTTCTTACAAGAATTTTTGGAAATGGACCATTTGCATACATATTAATAATTAACTCTCTTATTTGTTCTGGTGTATGTTCAGTTCTAACTATTCTATCTTCATATACATCTTCTTCAATTTTATAGATATAAAGATCTAGTTCATCAATTAGTTGTGTTGTTAAGAAATTCTGAACAAAAAACCAGTCGTTATGTGTACGCATCGTTTCTTTTATTCTGTCCCAACCTTCGTTTTTGTTTTCATTCCATTTATCTAGTTCTGAAATATTTTTACAATCATCCCATTCCTGACCATGTTGACCTCTATCCCATCTTTCTTTTATATTTTTCCATATACCAGAACCAATTAAATATGGATTTATTCCAAATTTATTCTGTGCTTTTACTAAACTATTTGAATAGTTAAATTGACCATGTTCTTCTTGTGTTAAAAGATTTTCAATAAACAATTGATTCATTACATGTTCATGAATTAATGTCGCAAAACCTTCATTCATAAGTTTAGTATTAATTACTGGATAGTAATATTGACCTTCAGTTCTAACTACTTCTAAGATATCTTTTTGAAAATCTCTTAGTGCTCTACTATTATCTATCAAGTATCTTAAAATATCTTCAGTTGGTTCTACTGGACTAGTACTCTCTAATTTTGCCCATAGAAGTGTGTTATATAATTCATCTGATATTTCTATTGATTCTTTTGGTTCTTCTATAGATAGAGTACCAATATCACCATATTGTGTAACTCTTGGTTTTGATGTTCTTTTTTCTAATTCATATATTCTTTTTCTTTTTTCTTGCTCTGTCTCTTCATCAAATGGATTAGAATGTAACTGTAGTGCATGTCCAGCATCTACAGTCCTTTCTACAATGTTTATACCATATTTTCTTTCATATTCGTTTACTCTATCTCTTGCATTTGCCATATATTCAATAATGTCACGCCTACATCTTTGAAAATATCTATTTTCTGTAAAAAAAACAACGTGTCCAATAACATGAGAAATAACCAATGCTTGTACTGCAAATGTGTTCGTGTTCATTAAATATGCTCTAGCTGGGTCACTATTAATGACTACTTCATATGGTAAACTTTTATCTACATTTTCATTTATTGTTCGGGTTTTTTCATAATTCCTTCCAAATTTCCAATTCGAAATGTTGCTCGGGATATTATAACTCATAATTTCTAACATCTTCTGAGTTGGTACTACATCAAATTCTATAGGACAAAAATCGAAACCCAAGTCTGTTACAATTTGTTTTGCTCTTTCCTCAATCTTTATTAGTCTTTTTAGGTCTACACTCATTTTATTTTTCCTTTTAGCATTTTAGTTCATTATATTTACAACCATCTTTTTTGTGTATTTCATTATGACAAGTATAACACACCGTAACACAGTTGTTAATATCAGCACTCTCAATTGGGTTATTAACCACTGGATCTATATGATGACAATGTAAGTTTTTATCTATACCACACTTAACACACAACCAATTATCCCTTTCAAATACCAATTTCCTAAGTTCCGGTTGTACCTCTCTGGAGGTTGTTGGTTTGAAACCCTTTGGAAATTTATTTTGGTAATAAGTAGGGCACTCTTGTTTGCATTCTTTAGAACAATAAAGGTTATTGCCTCCATCTCCTCTATTATAAATAGCATCTAGTCTAGCATTTATTGCTCTATAAGTTGGTATATACCATTTACCACAGTAAGTACATTTAACTTCTAGTATGTTTTGGTCTTCTTCATTTCTTCTACATTCATGAATATTTTGTAATTTATGTATATATGTGTCATATGTTGTTATGCCTTTTTTATTATAACCGCCTTTCCAATTAGAACTATTTTCTTCACTATGTTTACCTTTGTTTCCTTCGCTTATTCTTTTTTTTGTTTCTTCTGAATGTTTTCTACCTTTTCCACTTATACCTATATTTTTTCTGTGTTCTTCAGACAATTTTCTTCCTAAGTTATATTGTCTTAATTTTTCTTTTGTTTCTTCTGATACTATTTTACCTTTATGTTGTTTACCTATTTTTTCTTTTGTTTCTTCTGAATGTTTTCTACCCTTATGGGCTTTCGACATTTTCTCTTTTGTTTTTTCTGACAATGTTTTTCCTATAAATTTTTCACTTAGTTTTTTTCTTGTCTCTTTTGATACTATTTTACCTTTATGTTGTTTACCTATTTTTTCTTTTGTTTCTTCTGAATGTTTTTTATTTTTTAGTGAATTTCTATTTCTACATATATTAGAACAATAATATACAGCTCTGTTTGTATTCTGATGTAAATAATATTCATTACATTCTTCACATACCTTTTCAGATTCGATATAACTATATTTACCTTTTATATCTTTTCTAAAATACTTACCATTACTATAGTAGAATTTTTCTAAATTATCCCAACAAATTTTCAAATCTATTTTTTTCTTTCGAATAACATATGTGACAACATTGGCCATACATGATTTCGATTTTTTATTAAACCTGCTACTATATGTTTTTCTGCGTCTTTGTAAAATTCAGTATCCTGTATTTTTTTAGTAAGGAACTTAAATGATTTTTTCATTACTTTTATAAGATTATTATTTTGCCACCATCCAGCAAATTCCTCTACATCTGGATTTACTTCGGCATATGCAATCATATTAACTTTTCTATCAACCAACCTATTGATTGTACTTATTGTTCTTTTTGGATCAAAATCTTCTCCATCACTACTATAAAAAATATAGATATTCCATTCTTCAGGAGAAAATTCCGAGTCAATCAAATATTCAGCTAATTCAAATGCTGTATAACTTTGTGTTCCACCACTTGACTCTCTGTTAAAAAATTCATCTTCTGCTACTATTTTTGCTTCTGTAGTATGAACAATAAATTTTATTTTTACATTCTCATATACTTTTCTTAAGAACTGCGTTAACCAAAATAAGAGTGACCTTGTTAAGTATTTCTTTTCTTTAGTCATACTTCCAGAAATATCCATCATTGCAATAACAACTGCATTTGATTGCATTTCAAATGATTCTTCTATTTGTCTATATCTTAAATCATCATCATCAATAGTAAATAAACCATCATCTGGATCAATAGATTTATCCAACTTTCCAGATTTTACTACTTCTATTGCCTTTACAATATCATGATTTGCTTGAATCAGTGCTCTAAATGCATCATCAATATCGCAGTTTGTTGCTTCTTGTACTTCTCCGGCATCCATAGAAGTTCTTTTTATTGCTTCTATTATTGTTCTTTTCTTGTGTAATCTTGGATAGATGCCCTTTTTAGTAATAGCATCGAATTTCCATCCCTTTGGAACTAATGTTTCTACTTTAGTTTTTTCTTCTATATATGGAAGACCTAACTCGTCAAACATCACCTTAATTAAATAGTCTATATCAACTTCTACATCCATATCACCTGACCCTTTATTTTTGTCGTCAGGTTCTCCTTGACCTGGACTTTTATCTCTTTTATATATTACATCTCCAGGTTTACCTTTTCCTTGACCAACACCTGCACCACTTTTTCCTGTGTCATAAATGAACTTAAAATCTTTCAAACCCTTTACAGGAACCCTAACCTTTTTTCCATGTTTCTTTGTAATAATACTTTCGTCTGCTATTACATCTCTAACATTTTTTCTAATAGCATCATCAATTTTTTCTCTATGCCTTTGTGCATCTTTCATTCCGCGTTCAGATAGGTCCCAATCTGGGTGATCTATAATACTCATCTATTTCTCCTTGTTCAACATTTTGGTTCATTATACTTACAACCTGGCAGTTTATGTACTTCCTTATGACAAGTATAACATAATGTAACACAGTTGTTAATGTCTGCACTTTCAATTGGATTATTTGTTACCGGGTCTATATGATGACAATGTAAATTTTTAACTTCTTTACATTTTACACATGACCAACTATCTCTTTCAAATACCAATTTCCTAAGTTCCGGTTGTACTTCTCTGGAGGTTGAAGGTTTAAAACCTTTAGGATATTTCTTTTGATTATATGTAGGACAGTTTAATTTACATTCTTTTGAACAATAAAGGTTATTACCACCATCACCACGATAATAAATCGAATATAATCTATTATTTACTTCTCTATAAGTTGGTTTATACCATTTACCACAATAAGTACACTTTACTTCTAACATATCGTTGTTATTCTTAATTTTGTGATATTGGTCTAATAAATGTGAATATTGATAATAGGGAACAATGTTTTTTTTAGCAAATCCACCCGTTTTCTTCTGCAATGTGTTACTTATCTTTTCTCTTACTTCCTTGGAATGTTTTTTTCCAAACATGCCATTTTTTTCACCTTTTTTTAATACACTTATTTCCTTTTTTACCTTTTCTGTATAATATTTATTACTACATAACTTTGAACAGTATTTACTATTTTTATCATTTGTAAAATATTCTTCTAAACAGATTTTACATATTTTTATGAAATATATATACCTACCAATGTAAAACTTTTCATTTTTATAATCTATTTTTTCCAAGTTATTCCAACATATTTTCATCTATATACTTATTTGTTTTTCCTTTTTATCTTCAAAAAAATCTTTTTCTACAATAATCCATTTATTTGAGTCATCTCTTACTTCAACTTTTAGATTTTTTTCTTGTATTTGCTCTTCAACTTTTTCTTCTATAGTTTTTCCAGATATAACTTCAAATGCTTTTTTATTTAACCATATTCTGAATTTCGGAGATTTGGTCAATCTTTCAAAGGCTATTTTTTTGTTTTGTCCTTGGTGTCTTTCTTCTCTTGACTCACCAACTGCACCAGATTCTTTATGTACAATTCTAACCCTGGATTGAGTTTTGTTTTGATGTTGGCCACCTGGACCACCCGAAGCAAATGTCTGAATGACAAAATCTTTTTTTGTTACTGAAAATAAGAATTCTTTTTTCATTAATCTTCCGTTTCTACTCTTTTTATTGTATATATAACATATCTTAGATCACCACTTGTAATACTATTTCTAGTATATGGTACCCATTTTATCTGTTCATTATACTCTTCTTCAGCGTATTTTTTTGCTTTAACTAGACTTTTGAAGTATTTAATATAATTTGTTTTTGTAAATTCACTGCCCATGCGACCGCCTAAATTTGTCAAGTCTTCAGAAATTAGTTTAAACATATTAATATCCTTTAGTATAGTTCTTTTAGCATATCTTCTCATATGTGTTCTCTTATAATAGTTAAACCTATAGGTAAACTAGGTTTACCTATAGGTTGTAAAGTGACTTAACAGTTTGTCTTACATATTCGCTATCAAATTTTCCAACTAATTTGGATTCTTTGATTAGTACATCTAGACCTTCAATTCCATCTACAATTAGGTTTTCAATTAAACCAAATGGAAGTTTACCATATTTGATATTCTTCAGAATTGAAGCAGAAGCACTAATAAGTGGAAATACAATCTTCCCTGTTTGAATGAGTTCTTCCATTTGAAAGATTGCTCTCATTGCATGAGATAAAGCCTTCCAATCAATACCTTTATTTGCTTCTGCTAGTTTTGCACGTTCACCATATCTTTCATAGTCACATCTAACTCTAGAAACAAATTCAGTTGTTTTAATTGTATATTGATGTACTTTACCACAAACAACTAGACTCTTTAGTCCACCGACTTCTTTTTCAAAGAAGAAGGACTTATCAAAAAACTTATTTAGAAGTTCTGGAGCAACATCTCCCAACTTACCAGATGCATCTCCATTCCACTCTGATATTCTTTTCAAAACACCTACACGACTACCTTTTATACCATACTTCTTTGCTTGACCTATTGCATATTTTACATATGCACACTTCATAATTTCGTTTGATTCAATCAATCTATCGAAATCTTTTGTAAAGAAAGAGATAAGTCTTTTATCAAAGAAAATTAAAGCTTCTTCGTTTGTCCACGAAAAGTATAGATCTAATGCAGTTGTTTCAGCTTGTTTTAACAACTTCATAAAGTATTGGAATGACCATAGTTCAATGTCTATATCCTCTTTTGAGTTTTTAGAACCGTTATTACCAGTACTAAAATTAATACTCTTAGGGAAATCACCCATTACCAAGTCTTCTAACCGTGGAAGAAAAAGTCCTTTCACATCAATATCAGAATTCTCAGAGTTTGTCCCGTATAGATGAGACCCAAACTTAGTAAGATAAAGAAGTGTTCCTTTACTTCCAAGAAGTTCCGCTGTTTTTGTAAGGATTTTTTCGTTAGTCACGTTTGTTCTCCATTATGGAAATTATATCATACAATCTAATAGAGGTAAAGTAAATTATTCTATCTCAAATAATTCACTATCTAGGTATATTTTATTGATATTTTTGTTCTTTCCTTTTATATATAAATTTGCTCCACCTCTAACGTAAAGATAAGATATACAAAAATTATTATTTATTTCTTCCATATACATTTTTTTATGATTACATAAATGATGACAATCTGTTGTAACTTCATCACAATCTACCATTTTTACTACTTTTGTATAACCTTTGGAAAAGTTATAACTAGACCTATAATTACCGGTAATCTTTATGTAACTACCTATTTCTATTTTATTTCTTAATTTCATGAATTCTTCTTCTGTCATAATAAAAAAATATCCCTTTCTAAATATACTATATTATTATGTTTTTTTATTTTTATAGAACCATTATGACTAGGTAAACCACATATATTGGCTTTATGTCCATTTTCATTATTGAGTATATCTATTGTTTTATTATCTTTATATCCATAACATGAAGGAAAGTATTCACATCTATCTATCAATGTTTTTCTTCTAATATCATTTTACTGCCTTTACTCTATTAACAATAGTCTGCTTTTTTCCTTTATACTCATTATGTGCCTTTACGGTACCATTAATGGTATATACTTCATCAATATCAAGACTTACTCTAGAACTGGTGGAAAACCATACAATAATGTCTTTGTTGTCCTTAATGAACTTATAGATAGTAGTTAGGCCATATCCGCCATCAATCTGGAATGCATTGACAAGTTTAACATTTTCGAACTTTGTCCTTACACCTACTTCACCAACATACTCAGAAGACAATTCATTTGTCTGGTTTGCTCTTATTCTCTGATTCTCAAGATACCTTAGATAAGAGTAAACCATTGCTGCTGCGAAACCATAATGTTTGCGTTTCAAGTATTCTTTTTCTGCGATGGTTTTGATGTTATAGTTGAAATCGCTCTTAGTTGGATCAAGAGACCTTGCCCACTCTACTGTTTTTTCTGCAGTTTCATTGTCTGTTTCATAAGCAGTCAAACGTTCTTCAGCACTATGTGGTATACCATCAAAATGTTTTACAACTCTATCTGCGGTAGATATTCCACCTTCTTCAGCAGCAACTTTACGAGAAAGCCAACCAAATTGCCTGATAGCAGCTGATGTATAAGCAAGAAAAGCATCTCTACTAATTGAAAACTCATATTTCTCTCCAAGATTACCAAAAGAAGAAAAAGTGTTGTAATAGTTGAAAAGATTAGCAAATCTCTGAGCAATATTGGTAGGAGCTTCATGACCAAGGAAATCCTTGATACAGGTAGAACCTACTCGTTTTTCGTCCCCATCGTCATGTCTAACAACGTAGGTGTTTTTGCGCCGTCTATGAGTATTACAATGATTACAAGTATTGTCAAGATTGGTAAAATATTTCTCATCAATTTCCATACCTGGAACTTTAAATATCATGCTACGGCCATCATTGTCATGCTCAATCTGAGCAACAAAAGTCCAACCAGCATACTTCGGAGGTTCAATATCCGTAACTTCAACAACAGTATAGTCAATGAAGATAGGAAATACCAATTCATTTCCACTAATTGGATCTACGAAATATTTACGAGTAAAACCATCAACAAAAGAAACCGTTGGCGGAGTTACACCTAGTTTAATAGCTTTTTTGTGAAGCTTTTCAATTGCTTTCTTGAATCCGTCTACATTGCTCGTTGGGATATTGTAAGTAATCATTTTTTATCCTTTTGTTTTTGTTTATACAAACAATATACCACAAATCCCAAGTCAGGTAAAGTAAAAAAGTTTAAATTGAGAATAAATCTTCATCTAATGTAAATGTTGATATCAAAGACTTATTATATTTTTCTACTTTTACTCTAAATGATTTATAGTCCCATTTTAAACATTTGCTTTTTAAGTCTTTTTTTGTCTTTGTATTTTTAATTAGAAAAATTTTTGAATTACATTTATATGAATCTCTACAAGAAGGGTTTTCACAAGGAAGTATATCTATAATTTTATATCTTATATTCGGTGATATATTACTTATTCTATCATATAGAATTATATTATCCCCAACTTCTAAGTCTTTTACAAAATTTATAAATTCAAACTTAACATTTATTACATTTATTTTTTCCATCATTTTCTCCAAAAAAATAGGACTATTATGAACAATAATACATAATGGTCCTAAAAAAGTAAAGTTATTTTTTGATTTTTTTACTTGTTTTTTCTTCTTCTCTCTATTATTTTTTTGTTTGTAATCTTAACCGCTTAGGAGGATGATGAAATGTCATATAAATTCTAAAATTCATCGATATATATATTAAAAAAAATATTATAAAGAAAAACAATAAGTCATATGGGTTAAACAAGGAAAATGATTTTGTATTCATGTATTGAATTATCTTATCTATCATTTTTTACTACTTTCTATTTAGCATTTTAACTCTTTATATGTACATCCAACTTGTTTATGTACATATTTATGACAGTTCTTACATATAGTCATACAGTTGTTAATATCAGCACTCTCAATTGGATTATTAACTACTGGATCTATATGATGACAATGTAAGTTTTTATCTATACCACACTTAACACACAACCAATTATCC
>WSSedA2C3DRAFT_1000071_pt1 | contig 13191 bp, 8 predicted proteins | sample WetSurSA2Cattail_FD_9486 | JGI IMG/M metagenome (IMG submission 9486) | reverse complement strand
AAAACGATGCGGTGTAACCTGTACACGGGCCTACCGTCATGGCATCAATAATCAAGTCTTCGGCAACATCAGAGGGGTTTGAAACTTTAAGACGAATATGCCCACTTACAACCAACCGGTCTTGAACAAAAAATCTAACATGATACTTTTTTCTACCCAAAACATCACCGATGGTAATAGGAAAAGTATGTGACTGTTTTTCTCCGACAGTTTCGTAATCTATCTCGACACTAGAAACAGGGGCAGACCATTCAGTCCCAAGGTAAGTGAACCCCGATCCTGGACTGTCCAAGTGAGCAGTATTTGAGTTACTTTTTGTATATACCCCTCCGACCGACGCTGCTTCTACACTTAGATAACTACCACCTGCAACTTCATCCCACGCCAGAACGTACTCTTCGCCCATCTCAATATCAAAAGTCAACCAGTCAGACCAAATTTCATCTTCTTGGTCATTTATAAAAATCAGCCGCTGTGATCCTCCGTTAAAGGTAATTCGTTGCTTCGTTGGAGTAGGAGCAAAACAATAGGGTGTATCTGCTTCTTGATCCTTTCTACCAAAATATGCCTCTCGAATGTGTATCAAAGAAGTCCCGCTTGTTGTTAGTGCAGCCACCTTGAAGCGGATTTGTGTATAGTCTCCACCGAAATAAAGTAACCGACGCCTGCTCGCAGACTTTAGAAGGCTGTCAGAAATTGGACGAACATAAACATCAGTAGTTTCACCGTCAGTTCGAGTCTGAACATCCGATATATCTAAAGCCCTACTTTCAGCAGTGAGTGTTGGAGCATAATCATCACCTGCTGTTAAAAGACCTCTAGCATACCCAAGTTCCAGTGGATAACCGTAGTTGTTGTTGAATGATCCCTCCCAACTAAGGAGATAGATACTTCCAGCAGCGTATTCAGAAAAGTCAAACTCAATCCAATCACTCCAGAACTGACCCATATAAGGATCTATATCTATCATAGAATATCCACCAAAAGCGAGAGGAACTGTGGACACAGCAGGGTCAAAAGCAAAGTCTTGGCTTCCCTGCTTTCCAAATTTTGCAGATTTTATCCGAACCGACATAACCCCACCGAGGACAGTTGAAAACCTAAATCTTATCCTCGAAAGTGACTGAGAAGGCACGGTAAAAGCCTTGAAACATCGACCTCCGAATGCTTCCTTAAAAATTGGTTGAGACTCTACAACTATGGTTCGTCCACTAACAGAAATTTCCACTTGTGAAACGTCATAGTTTTCATAAACAGACGTCATATTAGAAGGATAGTCAAAACTTGCCTCAAGAAAATTATTCCTTACGATTCGTTCTACAGCAACAGAATTACCAACGGTCGGACCATTCCATGAAATGAGATACCTATCCCCCCGAGTCATGGGAAATGGAATCCAATCAGACCAAACACTGCCCTCTGATGAATGAACTATGAGACTTCGCTCTCCCTCATTGAAAGTCACCGGCACTTTGGAAGGCTCTGAGACAAAATAGGCACTGTCTGTGTCTCCGTAATCAAAACTTCCTTGATTGGCTCTTCCAAGATATGCCCTAGCAATAACAAGTGGTTGCTGAGTATTTAATGGGGTAAATTGGAATCTTATTGACTCACAATCTTGACTGGGGGTTATCCAGAGCCTATAACTGTCCCCAGTAACTACTATTTGAGATATGTCACGATCTAGCTTCAGCATTGGCGAGGAAACGACGCGGCTGCTCACCACGTCAACACTCATAATATCTGTTCCGGGATCTGGATTCACTGAACTCAAGATAAGACTGTTTTGCGCTCCAGTAACAATGTATTCCCACTCAGGAATATTACCAGTTAAATACACGTTGTAGCTACCACTCCTAGGTTCACTTGGAGGGGACAAGTACAAGCTCCCTCCATGATAATATAGAACTGGAGGGAATTGGTATGTTTTTGGAAGATCGAGAGTTAAATAGGAAACGTCTACATTCCATCCCCCAATCTCAATATAACCGAGGTCTGGATCAGAAAAATAGAGTTCGTTTGTTGTGGGTTGAACTTTTAATCCATTCAGACACGGCTGAACAAGTTCAATCTCAGCAATCCGATACGTCGGCATATAGTAGTTGACAAGGTCATCGACTTTTTCAAACTTAATCCATGCTTTTCCAATCTTTAGGGCTTCAACAGTATCAATACTTGATACGGCAAATGGAGAAGCCAACTTTTCTGAGGCACGAGTCAGGAAGAGTCGATCCCCAAGTTGAGTGGTGTAAGAACTAACTTGAGACCAAGTTGCCTCATTTGCTGTTAACCAAACATCCCACAGTTCTCTATGTCCTCTATCAAAGAGGTTTACCCCAATAAGGGTATTTGTGTAGTATCTGACAGTTTTCTTAACTCGACTATAAAATTTTCTTAGACTAATAAGGTCAAGATTCGCTACTTTTGTTCGGTAAATCCCAATATACATGTAAGGATTCTGACTGTTAACATAAGCTGGATTACTGCCGCCTCCGTAGTAGTCCATTCCTCCGTCAAATCTATCTATAATGACTCCATTTGATGGATAATAAACATACTTTTGCTCATCATCATCATAGAAACTAGCAATCTCATATTGCATTGTTCCTAAATAATAACCATAGTAATGCTCCCCCGTTGATGGCGTATGTGGATCAAATACTAAACCGTCAGCAGCAAGGGTTAGAAACATCTTACCACGATGGTCAATACTTAAATTTTCCCACTCTTGCTGGTCGGCAGAGATCCATACATTGTACATCTGGTCATATAAGTAAGAGAGCGCATAGTACGAATCTTGAGGGACAACAAGAGACCTATCATCTCTATTCAGAATAATAGTATATCCAGCAGATGACAAGACTAAATCATATCCAGGTGTTCCGCTTACAGACAACCCCGCATTGTCTTCTAAGATGTCACAAGAAACAGCCCTACCTAAGTTATCAAATTCAATCTCGACTATGCCACAATAATTTGCTCTGAACTTCGTATTTGTTGCATAGTGCTGAAGAGGAAAATAATCAGGCAGCACTTCATCTGTAATATCATTCCTATGTTTGACTAGGAATAGTTTACCGTTATATCTAGAAAGTTCAGTTGAGTAAAAAGCACCATTGTAAATATCAGTACCTAAAAAGACTTTATACTGCACCGTATCCGAAACAGGAAAAGAGACTGGTGTTGGGTGCATGTACCCAGGAGCGAGGGGCAGTCCATTCAAAACTATCCCTGTCAAGAACTCAGCAAACAGTGTAGTAAGATTGTTTGTTATATCGCCAAGCAAAATACCGTCTCTATCCAAAGCATAAGAAACACTCCCAAGCAAAGTTCCCTTAATGACTCTTTCCTCGTCAACGACTTGAAAATGCTCTCTCCAACGGTTGTAACCGCTTGGCACCGGAATACTTGACATATATCCCCTGAAGATGTTTGCACCGGGGTCACTTCCGGAACGTATCATAAACGGCGGTCCGTCAATCGTAACTCCTACAAAAACATACTGGTCTCCAACATACCCAAAAGAGCCAAGATCATATCTACCTGCTGGTCTACCACAATACTTATTAGCAATCGTCTCAGTAAAGTTCATTTGCGTTAGGATACGAACATCATTCATACCACTACCTTCAACCTTAGCATAATGGTAAGAAACTGGAGCATAAACATGGAACTCAATCTCACCTTGCTCAAAAAGTCTTTTATCAGAAGCAAGATCATAATACCTTGGTCCAGGAAAGAGTCTTTTGTCTCTAGCAAACAGAGCCATACTACGTCGCACTAAAGAAGTTGTCAGAAGTGTAACATTAATGTCCCATTCTGTAGGTGATACCTGAGTAGCAGTCATGACAGGATTAGTGAGGTAATTATCAGGGTCTAGCAACCCAGCAAACTTGTAAAGCCATGTATTTATTGTCTTAGGCTCAATAAAAGGCGTTCCAGATGCTTTTCCTTTCCATTCAAGGAACTGATTAACCTTCTCTACCGCTTCGTAGAGTTTCAGGCTAAGAGGAAATTCGGTAAAGCGTAAAATTTTGAGTTCTGCCTTCAGTAAGAAGGCAACATCAGTAAGTTCGAGTGGTTCTGTACAAACCGCGTATAATTCGTAATAGTCACCCTCCTCCAAATATACCACATTAGGTGGTGTCTTCAATTCGTACTTTTCTAAGTAGCCCGAAACTGAAAAGTGCAGGGAAGGGAATCCGTGAGGAGGATCAGGTTCCCCGTTAAGCCTTAAACCAACAATCCCTGTAAAGGGCCTATCTGAGTAGAGAGTATAATAAATCTCATAATATCCGGCTTTCTTGATCTTTATTTTAGATCCGTCAAGTTCACAATAAGCAGAAACCTCAGCGACCGGAAAATCTAGATCAAGAACTATTCCTGGGAAAATCCTTAGATTAAGACTCGTATCTCGACAGATAGCATCGGCGACTACTGGATTGACAAGAGTAGTCTCGCCTCCTTGTGTGAAGGAAACAACTCTATTGTTCTTGAGACGCACAGCAACTTGAAAAATATCGTTTATGACTTCAGGTGCCTCAAAACTAATACCATGACTTCCCCAGTTATCTACCCACCCGTCAGGACTAGGAGCCCCGCCAGGTCCGCCCACTGGAGACTGGTAGTCCTCATAAGGTATCTCTTCCCAAAAGTCCTGCCAAGATCCTAGTCCATCTCCAGGTCTGTCAAACAATGTTGAGTGATGAGTTTGAAGACATTTATAGATGGTTAGGGGCCGCATTACATATTCATCTTGCTCGTAGTAAAAATCATCATTCCAAGGATCAGGATCTTCCTTAATATGAGGCCCCCAATAGCCAATATTCGTTTCCATAGAGTAGATTACATTGCCGAGATAATAGGCGCGCAGAATGCCATAAACACTATCGAAAGGAAACGACCTAATAGGCTCACCAGTAACAGTAAGTCCTTCATAAGGCATCAAGAACATCTGTCCTCGATAAGACGGATCGAAGCGGTCCCATGTGGGGTCATCTAGTGCCAACCAAACACAATATCTTGGGTATTGAGTTGTTGCAAAGGTAAGTTTTTCAAAAGTTCTAGCAACCTCATTTATTTGTAGCGGGGGACGCCATGAGCCGGAGGGTGACATCCTTGCCAGCCGCATAACAGGGTACTTAAACCCTATTGATTTCCTCTTCGTCATCTTCAAAGGATTTCGAAACTGTGGATTATCTGCCTCTATTGTAACAACGTCCCTATATACCCACTTATTAAGTTGCAACGTATATTTATCAAGCCCAACGTTATATTGAGGTTCATTGTTTGAGTTGACTACTAGATTAACATCTGAACCTTCAGCGAGTTCAGTCTCCATAATAAACTCGTTACCGTCAGTAAGAGTTATGGATGCAACTCCAAGAAAAGTATCGGTAACAAGTGTATGATTAGGGTCAGACTCAAAATCAGATGCTAAGAGATGATAAGTCTTTTCCTGTGTATCTGGATCTACTTCTTCCTTAAGAGCAATATTGTAGAGTCCTGAAGTGAGCGTCCTATATTCGTCCCTAGTATTAACCCACTTATTTGTCGTAATGACAGGGCCGAAGAGATGAGAATCCATATGAAACGGAACGTACCTACAGTCAACAGATTCTCCGCCAATCAAGCGAGACGGAACGTCCTCATTTTTATAGAAAAAGATAAAATCTCCGTTTCCGGCTTGCTTGGCACATAAATAGGGGTCACCATCTAAAATATCAAGCGAAGAGATATAAGCCCCAGGAGCGGTAGAATCTTGGTGCATTTCTATCGAGATGTCTACGCGTCCAACATAGAAAGCATCTAATGTCTTACCGTTTCTAAGGTCTATCGGGAATGGATTAACAGACTCCAACGCGGCTTCATCCATTAGTAAGAGATGTCTTGGAAGGCCAGGAAACAGTTCTTGCCACTCACTTTGATTTGATGTAATATAGACTTGACATGTTCCTGAATAACCACCCTGAACGTAGCCAAAGAAATCCCAGGGAGAGGATTCAAAAGGTAAGTTGAGCAGAGGATACCCGAATCGACAGAATAGATACTCCCAGGGTACTGAGTCACTGCCTACACTTATGACCTCATCTTCATCTCCTGTATACATAATTCGATTATCAGAGACTGTCAGTTTTCCATATGTCTTGTCTTCTACGATGCTAGAAGAATAGTTGTAGGCAGACCCAACCAGATACGCTATAGTTTTGATAGTCCCCAAGTAACGGCATGAAATTGTCTTCCCACCAACAAGTGTAATCTCCTTGATTACTTCAGGACTGGTTACAGTCATATTGTCGCTGAGAAAAAGGTTGAGACGGTAGTATCCCCAAGCCTGGTCGCCGGATGCTAGATAAACATGATAATTACCTGGAATATAATCGATTGGGGTAAGGGCAAAAAGAGATCCCACGGCTGTTAAGTGAAGAATAGGCTTACCAGAATTACGATTTGTCACGAAGCCTACATTAACAGGGTCTGATCCCACAAAAACGTTCGGATCAGCTTGATCGCTCAGAAGAAGACCTTCTGGATCTTTCCCATCCTTATTTATGCGTGAGTCTCGAACGTCTAGGAGTTTTACGTCGGGAAGGTGGGCGGACTCATCTAGTATTTCAAATTCAGGGGTCTTCGCCATAGGTTCCTCAATTTATAAAATGAGGTTACGTATCACTTATCGCTGGTTTTGTCTCGAACTTTGATAAGGCTCTTTTTATTCTTAGGCTGGGATTTTGATAGTCCAGGTCTCATAGACCGTAACTGATTAATCTTATCTCGTGGAGTCCTTGCACCCGCAACTCCGAGGTCTATGTCTCCACTGAACCAATTTCGATTATGGTAATCCTGAGACTCCTTTCCACCCTGAGGAGTTGCTTGACCCGTGCCGATTGAAGAACCTACTGCATATTGCTGGAGTTCTTGGTCTGTGTAGGGGGTCTGCATATCCACTATTGCAGTCTTTTCAATGGGAAAATTATACCTCTTCGACGGATCGTCAGGGTCTCTGCATAAGATAGTCTTCGGGCCGACTGAGACGACTTCATAGTATTTTGGGTCATCTTGAAGAATATCACAAGTAATATAACTACCTTGGACGTAACCGCTCATATCCATCGGGTTATCGACGATTCCTATCACTGATTCAAGAAGTTCTATCATTTTATTGGCTTTGAGCATTAGAGACACCACGCGTAGCAGTTTTAGGAAAGACGAGAGAAGAAAAAGAGTTCACTCTTTAACTCAGCACTTGAAAAAACAGGCATCTTGTGCTAAGATTTCTATCGAGAATTGCATATTTCTCTTGACAAACCCATCCGCGTATGGTATTATATAAAGCAAGACGTTAGAGGAAAAGGAGACCTGTATGCTGACTAAAGCCGATCTCGACAAAGCAACACCAGCACAACTCGATGCCTTCATCCGCAAGGCTGCCAAAGCATATTATGAAGGTACCCCCATCGTACCCGATGACATCTTCGACTACGCGGTTGAACTACTAAAGGTCAAAGACCCTTCCTCGACCCTACCTTACTCAGTTGGATTCGGCTATGTTGTCGATGGAGCTACACAACCCCACCGAGTTGCAACAAGTAGCCTCCCAAAAATACATGTCCTTGGAGAAGTATCAAAAGGCAGTTATGCCACACCCAAATTTGATGGTATGAGTTTCGTCGCTTATTACAAGAATGGCGAAGTAGAAAGTATCCTTTCGAGGGGCGGCAACGACGCGGAAGGTGAGCCTATAGCCCATAACCTTGCATATTTTTTCAAGCAGAACGGTCTTGACAAGATGCCCCCCGAAGTATTTGCCATCTCAGGCGAAGTTGTAGTCAAGGTCAGTGTCTTCCTCAAAAAGATGGATCAGGAAGTTGGCGGACCCTATGCAAACCCAAGAAGCGCGGCGACTGGTATAGCGCGGTCTAAGTTCCTCCACGAGTTCTACCAAGACCTGGAAGCCGCCCCGTTTCGAATCCACTTCACAGATGGCACACATGTCAGCATTAAAGATTCGGCTTCAAAGGATCTTTTCTTCAAATACTGCAAGATCGAAATTCCTTGTATCCAACTCGATGGTCAGACTGTTCAGAGCCTTCATGATTGGGTTCGTCAATTTGATTATTACACTGACGGAGTAGTCCTGGAAGATCGAGAAGCCCTGAAGTTCCCTACTGAGTACAAGAAAACAACGGTCAAACGGATTGCTTGGAATACCCCCAAGTCGGGTAACTTGATCCCAGTAGCTCACTTCGAGACCATCCAACTCTATGGAACAAAAGTCTCCAAATGCACACTTACGGCGGGTTCCTGGGTCCTAGAACATAAGTTGGGAACTGGAGCAGTCATCACAGTAACCAAAGCCAACGAGATAATCCCGGAATTTGGGGAGGCTCTCGAACCACTAGAGCGCGGTGAGATTCCCACCAAATGTCCTGCGTGTGGCGGGCCGGTGAGGTGGGGCATAAATGACTGGGATAAGTTGCACCTAACTTGCAAAAACAAATGTATGGTTGAAAAGTACCGGATTTTCACCTTCGTCTTTTGCCATGCCGAACTCAAAGGCTACAGAAACTCAACGCTTGTCAAGATTCTGGATGAAAACCAAATAAAGACTTTCGATGACTTTCTGGAGAAAGCTGGAAGCTTCGTTTCTGTCAACCTGACAGGCCACGAGAAAAAATTTCTTGAGCACATCAACACTCAATTCAAAGGAACGCTTGCTCTTGAAAAGTTCCTAGACTCGCTCAACATCCAGGGCATCGGACCTGAATGGTCGGCTCGATTGGCTCAGCACATCATACCCTATCTTCACGGCGGAGGATCTTTTCCATTCAACGTGTCTTCAAATGTCCAGCAGGTCATAGACGAGAACAGAGACCTCATTCTAAAGACCTACAATCTCTTCAAGTGGGCTGCCGATGATGGCAACGGCAAGAAGAAGACTCCAGTAACAATTACCGGCTCGCTGACGCTTCCGAAAGCCGAGTTTTGCCAAAAGTATGACTTGGTTCAAACCCCCATTGGTAAGGCAGAACTGCTCATTACCGCCGACAAGTCTAGCACTTCTAACAAGATGACTGAGGCTACAAAGCGCGGCATAACAATCATGACTGAAAGAGAGTTTCTGGCTTCGAGAAATATTCCGTAATGAGTAGCATTTTTGACAAGGATGCCTATATTCTTAGAAAAAGTGGAGGCGTCCTTGTCAAAGAACAGACCTAATCCAGCAGAAAAGGAACTTTATGAAACTGTCTCATCTTGCTTCGACATGATCCAAACACATTCAACACAGCGTCTAGCCAATCACAAGTTGAATGAACTTGTAGAAGAACACGGCAAAGAAAAGATTGTGGAACTCATGGAGAAAGTAAAAAGAAAGAGACACTAATCACACCTACATTGTCCCTATAAAGGACAACTCCGCAATATGGTCTTCCCTGTCAAACGGAAGATCACAATCTATGCCCCCCGTTTCTTCCTCATGGTAAGCGGGGGCAAGAACCTTTCTCCCCAGCCTTTTTTTCTTTACCCACTGATTAAGAGCGACATCAAAAGCGTCCGCTAGGGTAATGTTCTCTGAAGAGGATTTTGTTTTGACCCTACCTAATAATCCCCGGTCAACGGCTATAAAAAGCAGAGTTTCTGACTTGCTTCCTCGACCCAACGATTCCGACATCTTGTTAAGGAAGCCTCGAATCACTTCTTCTTGTGTGAAAAGTTTCTGAGACTCTTCTTGGGGTAGTTGAGCAAGTTGACTTCGATTGCTCGAAACATACCTTCCCAAACTCTTACGCGTCCACTCCTGACCGTTTGAGGTTTTTATCCCTCGCTGATTAAGGCGTGCGGCTGCTTTCACCATAATAGTTTTATCCCCGGCATATTCGGATAAGGCTTCCCTAATTGAAGAAAGAAGCACGCTCTTCTCAGCGGGGGACTTGACACTTGCAGTTTTCATTGTCTTGTTCCTCTTGACAGAATTCATCATGTTTCCATTCTATCAACTCGTAATAACTCTGTCAAGAGGAATTTTCAAGCCACCTTCAAATAACCTTTATGTGCATAGTATTCGAGGTGGATGTCTTGCATAGTCTTGCCAATAAGGACCCTATTAGGATCATTTGGAAGTTTAGATGCCTTCATCAGTTTCGTGAGTTCTTTGTCTTCTTTCTCGGCAAATGCCACAAGATCGGGATATGACCACGTTCCATGATACCTGATCTCTTTGAGTTCTTCAGCATCTGGCCTTCTCACAAGCACATGTCCAGTTGTGAGGATCTCTCGTGCCATACGCATGAGTTGGACGAGTCTGCAGGCGTGTTTCGTATCGTACCCAAACTTTTCCTCCAACTCCCGTCTCTTTGCATTCCGGTCCTTCAGCCAGTGCTGGTAGCCTTCCCAAGTCTTCTTAGCTGCCCTATAGGCTTTCTCCTTGGCAAGATACTCCATGAAGTTAGTATCAAAGTTCATGACTCGGTAGGCAGCAGCCTCAAGAATTGTCTTGAGTTCCTTTATTTCGTGTTCAACTCCTATCTGATTCAAGACAACATTCACCATGTCTATAATCTCGGGATAGAGTTTGATCTTGAAATACTCAGGAAGTTCTGACTGATCGATGAGCCAATCCTCAACAATCAGTTCCAGAATCTTATCCACCGCGTTCAGTTGGTCAACTGGAAAAGAATAGTGATGGAGTCCAAACTCCTCACGCGTCGGAGCATGATCCGGTGGATTCTTGATATACTGGAACGAACTGTCGATCCGTTTCAACTGCTGAATGGCGTAACCAGAAAACCGGTGCTTCAAGACCTTGCTTAAGAAGGACTCTCGAATGTCAACTAGTTTTCTCCAATAAGAAGTTGAAAAGACCCAGTCGGACTCATCAGTAAAGAGGAACTCGATGATGTTCGGGTTCCCGTGAGCAGCAAGTTCCACGAACCGCATCAATGAGAACACTTCAACGTCATCACTTTCGATGTCAACAACACCTTTGTAATAACTGGCTGTTTGTTTCGCTTGAGCATGCTCAAACCTATCCAAACCAAACAAATAGTTCGGAGGCGGAATCGCTATACCGCGAAGGTCCACGTCGCTCGTTTCAATGTTTGTTCCGTACGACTGCGACCCGGCACGAGTCATGTGGATAGTGTTATCTGCGAGCCAATCTTTTATTTGTACCATTGTCTTATACCTTAATCAGCCTTGACAACCCTTCCTTCAACCAGAGGGGGTGTCGGAACCCAGTTCTTCACATAATCCATTGCTTCTTGAAGAGAGATAGATTCATCTTCCCGTATCGTCTCATACTCAGATCCAATCCCCTTTTCATGGCAGAGTTCATACGTTAGGTCTGGGTTTATCGCAATATCAACTGATTCATCGCTCCCAACGTGAAAAAACTCGACGTCAAGTCCTCCCTGCCCATGAGTAAATGCATCGGTTTTGAGTCCTAGACTCACTCCAAATTCATGAAGTTTAATTGCCTCATCAACAACGCACTGAGGGGCAGCAACATCATATCCTGACGGATTATCCTTGAACTCAGTTATCTTCTCCAGTGTAGATAGATTGAACCAAGGATGCTTAAGTATCTCTTCCTCAAATCTAGGATCATCCATCCTGATGCAGTTGGGGTCGTTCATACAGATTGGATCGTTCTCATAAGTGTATTTTTCTCTACCCATATCCTACCCCTGTGGACCCATCCGTCCAACAACTCCTTGTGGTCCAGCAAAGCCTGAATTTCCTTTATTAGTTCCAGCCTTAGCCTTAAACCAATCACAGTATTGACCGGACGTTACCTTGACACAGTCCGGCTGTAGATGCGCGCATTCATGTCTGCGATCACACGTAGTATGAATGATCTTCGGCAATGGCTCTGGACTCGGCAACTCTCGTTGCTTATGAAGATTTCTGAGACTCCCCAATTTGCACCGCCTTTTTGATACGTTTCACTTTCTTCTCAAACAGTTTACAAGGACATCGCTGCGCCCTTCTACATTTATAAGTTCCAACTTTCAAACAATCCTTTAGGTAAGAAAGAAACGGTTCCTTCTTAATCATCTTATGGCATGTCCTGATTACTGAGAGTTGTTTTCTTTTATTCCCACAACTCCGACCAGGATTACCAGATAATTGGAACGCACAGTCAACACAAAGGTTCTTCTCGACCTTATCCTTTACTGGAATGGGCCGTGTTATCTCACACTCCCGATGAAGATCTCGAAGGCTTCCCACTACCCCTCCTGTGCTACGCGCTCATCTTCTCGAAGTTCGCCCATTACTATCTGGCTTCGAGAAGCAACGGAACAGAAGTATCGAAGTATAATATCCAACTTTTCGTCACTTGTCAAGTCAATACCTAGAGTAGCCTGAATATCCTCAATAACCTCTCCACTAATCTGAAAGTTGCGAGGCGGGATCTGAGAGATATCCTCGGCGCGCTTTCCGGCCTGAAGATCATACTTTTTTGAGAGAGCAGCAGCAACGTCAGGATCACATCGAAAAGTCATGGCCCGTTCGGCTTCGTTGTACTCCTCGATAGGATAATACTGAGGAAATGATGACTCGTCCAGTCCCATCTCTCTAGCCTGTGTCACGAAGGATACGTGAATGTAACGGTGTTTTGCTGCCACACGGCTGAACCGGTAGAGTTTTCCTCTATCACCCCGAGAGATGTCCCCAAACCGCAACGTGATCCGTCCCGGATGGTTGGGGTCTCGTAGAATCTTTGCCACCGTTGCCTCTTCACTGTCTAGTCCTAACTTCTTGAGGTTATGAGCAAAGACAACCAGTTTGATTGAGTCAGTTTTCGTGTTGCCATAGATAGCCACACAATCCAACTCCTTCTCAATGAGTTTCATAATTCCAGGATAAATCTCTACTAGGGTTCTAGCCATTCTTGTCTCCTATCGAATGATACTTGTAACATAGTCATAGATAGACTTCATAAATATCCTGTGCCTAGGCACGTTCTTATAGTCCCACTGATTCTCACATGTCTTCTGACTTTGAGGACACTTAGGACCACAAGTTCCTGTACCAGGTATACATCTCCAAGCAGAAGAACCTCCTTGAGGACCTTGTGGATGGGCGTGATTCGATCTAGACGCAGAAGATGCTTGTCCTGGTATTCCAGTCGGACTTACAGGACCTCCATAGGCTGCAGCAGTGGGGCCGGTCGGCCCCACCATATAT
>WSSedA2C3DRAFT_1000067_pt1 | contig 13407 bp, 11 predicted proteins | sample WetSurSA2Cattail_FD_9486 | JGI IMG/M metagenome (IMG submission 9486) | reverse complement strand
AGCTTTAGAACAGAATCATAGGCATCCAAAGCTTCCTGGTATCTATGCAGAAGCGATAGAGCATTGCCCATACCGAGCCACCCATCAGAGAGGGATGCATCAAGCTTTAATGCCTTGGCATATGAAGCCACTGCCTGTTCAAATGAACCCTTCAGATAGAGTCTGTTAGCATCATTCAGCCAATAATATGCAGAACCGTTAGCATCATAATCTGCCGGCTGGTTAGGAGTAAATGCCCGATAGTAATTAAGTGGCTGGCTAGATGTAGGTATGCCATAATTATAGGGCACCAAGATCTGTTGAGCTCCATCACCACAGTAATTCATAAAACAGAATATTTCGTTATACCAATTGTTCTGCTCCGCCCCTGCCAGGCCGAGGTGATACCAATCATCGCAATCATCATAGCCACATGAAGCCAAGCATGTGACACAATTTGGTTCCACGAGCACCCAAGCCATAGCAATAAACAACAATTTCTCCGCGCCTCTCACTGCATACCCTCCTAATCATCGAAGCATTAATGTTAATACATTCGAGATTAGTATATATAATATATATTGTGTGGAGTCTCAATGATGCTCTAGAGCCGCGAAACAGAAATCTGTCCTTTTCAGTCTCATGGAAAACGACCGCGGAGGATTGTTTTTCAGAAGAGTGTCGCATTATATGAATAGATTTCAGCTCCAGGCAGTACTATAACCGGTAGTCCAATTAGCTCGTCATGCACATGCAGTCATTTGGAAACGGAATTCGCCAGTTTCTTTCCCGCTTCATTGCACTTTGCCAAGATCTCAGCGTGACGGTGCCACCGCGACAGCAACGCCTTGAATGGCTCTTTCAAATTTGAATGACCCGCACATAGGCGATCCAGCACCGCAAGAGCGATCTCATCGGGTGGGCGCTACTCCGGCCTGGAAAGAGCCACTCCTCGCCGGGCTGCAGGCTCTCTTTGATGGCCTGCACACCCTGGCTGGGGGCGCGTCATGGAGCCTGTTTTATGGTTGGTGGAAGAACGGAAGCTGCTGCAAAATGTGAGCCGATCTTGCGGGCACTGCCCATTGAAGGGGGCTTTCTGCACACTGGTGCACCAGGGAGCGGGCATTTTGTGAAGCTGGTGCACAACGGAATTGAGTTTGGAATGCTGCAATCAATAGGCGAAGGGGTTGAACTTCTTCAACATAGCGATTTAGACCTAGATTTGCGTGACATCTTTGGAGTCTGGTCGCATGGATCAGTGATAAGAAGCTGGCTGGTGGGGCTGATGGAAAAGGGTCTTGGAGACGTCAAGGACCTCAAAGAAGTTTCTGATTACATCGAAGACATGGGAGGTCAACTGGCTGGTTCAGGAGGGTATTGAAAAAGAGATTCCTCTGCCGGTTATCACACAGTCGGTAATTGAGCTTTTCAGGTCCAGAAACAAGGATAGTGATGCAGCTAGGGCCATAGCAATAATGCGCCATAGGATTCGGCGGACATCCTTATGGAAAGGTGGATATATAGCTAATGAAAGAGAACAAGCAGGATTCACCCAATCTGATTTCTGGAGAGGTCGCAGAAAGAAAGGAGCAAATCCTAGTATGAAAGGCTGATATAATGAAATCTTTGCCCAAAGGTCGTTTAGATGCATTCGCTGATGGCGTGTTTGCGATAGTCATCACGTTACTGGTGCTCGATCTTCCCATACCAGAGGCATCCGAAGATATTACAGCACTCATGCCACTATGGCCTGATTTCATCGCTTACCTCATTAGCTTTGCATTTATCGGTAGCTTTTGGCTAGCGCATTCTTCAATTACTCATTTGACTAAACAAGAGACCCCACGTTCGTACCGCTTTACTCTTCTAATGCTCTTCTTCGTGACGCTGCTTCCATTTACTACGAAGTTCATGGCTACTTACATCAATGACCCCCATCCAACTTTCCCGGTAATAGTCTATGGGTTAGATCTACTGGCAGCATCGGCGATGATGAACACAATCATACGTTCAGCACTCAGCACCCCCGATATCCTTGTCGATGAGTCGGCCAAAGGCGAGCTTAATGCTTTGAAGCGAAGGCGGCAAATTGCCGTCGTTATTACTGGCTGTGCGATGATCCTTGCGTTATTCTCTCCAAAAATCGCTCTTGCCGGGTATGTTGTAGCGCAACTATACTATTCTTTCACACCCCATCTTCACGGAGACGAGGAGATATAGCTAGGATAAACCTATTTTTTAAGACCGAGAAAGGAGCACCTCATTAACTATCATACTTATGATCCTATTCAAACAAATATATCGTATTTTAATTTATTGATATTATTAATGGGATTGATTTATATCCATGAGTCAAAGGCGGGCTTAAATTCAATTATAAGTGAGAACAAGTCTGATTGTAGCCAGAGAATTAGCTGCAATTCAGAATTCCGTGAAACTGAAGTTGGAGATAGAGATGACCAAAGCCAGTCTGCAAGACCATCTACGCTATCGTTTCGATAATTACATGTCCAGGGGGACTGCAGCACTCATCGGCGGTCTTGCGATAATATCCCTTCTGCTAATTCTTGCTGCAACCATCGTTATCACGCTTTTCAGGTTCTCCCAGGATGGACAGAGAAGCCTACCATTTAGCGAGGCTCTCTGGGAAACCATGCTCCACTCAATGGATACCGGGACGCTAGCTATGGACTCCGGCTGGGACATGCGTCTGATTATGCTGATCGTGACGTTAGGAGGCATCTTTACCCTAAGCGCATTGATTGGCGTTCTAGGCAGCGGTCTAGAAATGCGTTTGAACGAGCTTCGAAAGGGTCGAAGCAAGGTGGTCGAAAGCGGTCATACTGTAATCTTGGGATGGTCTTCACAGATTTTCCCGATCCTTGAAAAGCTGGTGACGTTCCGTCCAACTAAAAGGAAGATTTGCATAGCGATTCTGGCTGAAAAAGACAAAGTGGAAATGGAAGACGAGATTCGAGAAAAAATCGGAAAGCTTCACGACGTATCAATTGTATGCCGGCATGGCAATCCGATGGATCTAGGTGACCTCGAAATCATCAGCCCACATGAATCTAGAGCTATCATTATATTGGCAACTGATTGGCACTATCATGATGCTGAAGTAATAAAAACATGCTTGGCGATTATCAACAATCCGCGACGTCGCAAGGAACCCTATCACATCGTTGGAAGCTTGCGTAATCCAGCCACTCAGGAGATCGCGCGGCTTGTATCTGCAGGAGGGGAAGCCTCGCTGTTCCAGGTGGACAATTTGATAGCTCTGATTACTGCCAAGTCTTGCCGTCAGAGAGGTCTTTCATTAGTTTACGAGAGCCTTCTCGAGGCGGGACTCTATTTCAAAATTGAGCCAACTCTAATAGGAAAGACCTTTAAAGAGGCGCTAAGCTGCTATGACGAATCTGCAGTAATAGGTCTTTTGCGGAATGAAGCGGAAATCGCACTCAATCCAGCAATGGAGACTATATTAGGAGCTAGCGATCAGATTATTGCAATCTCAACTAGGGAGCCTATGCCAACCTCAATGGCTGAGACAGTTCTTAAGGAATCGACCGCTGCCATCCAGCTCGTTCCATCACCCGCAAGCAAGCCGGATCGTATATTAATCCTAGGTTGGAATATTCGAGGGGCACGTATCATCGAGCATATGGAAAGCTATGCTCTGCCTGGATCAGTTGTTCATATTGTGACCGAAATTGGCAATCCCGAGGCGCAATTAAATGCTCTAGAGAGAAAGCTCACCAATCAGACCGTGCAATATCAGCATGGCGAAATTTTCAGCCGTGGTTTACTGGAATCGCTGGATGTCAGCAGTTATGATCATATTGTTGTGCTCAGTTATGCACCTGATATAGAAACGCAGAAAGCAGATAGTATCACAATTATCACGTTGCTGCATCTTCGTGACATTGGCAAAAAGTCCGGAGCCGTATTGCACATTGTTAGCGAGATCATGGATATCCGCAACCTTGATTTAATACAGGCTTCTGATATGGATGAGTTCATTGTCAGCGATCGGCTGGTCAGCTTGAGTCTGGCGAAACTGGCCGAAGATAAACGCATTCGGAGCATATTCATCAGTTTATTCGATGCCAAAGGACCTGAGATATTTCTAAAGCCGGTCGCCGATTACATCATTACGGATCCCCCGGTCAGCTTCCATTCGATACTTGAAGCTGCCCAGAAGCAAAACGAGATAGCTATAGGCTATTGTATCAAGACAAAAGGCAATGAAACAAAAAAACAGTTTGATGTGATCTTGAATCCATCCAAATCACAACTAATTGATCTTGCAGCTGATGATCGGATCATAGTGGTTGCAAAGGAGCCTTAAGTTCTTTTAAGATTATGAAACCAGGCCCCGATTGTCGAGGAGAGGCTAAACTACTTTTGCTCTCTTGATCCTACAGGGTTACATGTGGAGGACTCTCTGAGCTGCGAAATGATCGAGGTAATGTATCAAATTAGTTCTGATTTCTAACATAAGTTGAATAAAAATTTATAAAAAAAAGTGCGGGAAATTCTTTATGCGAAGATGAAGGTATTCCTTCAGAGCTCCAATTCAACAAACCAATTTATTTTATCTTTTCCGCAGCCTTGGCCCCTTCTGCGAGTTCTGAACCAAGAGCTACAAGTGCGCTAGGTTCTATGAGGCCTTGGGCAAGAACCACGCCATTTTGTTTTAGGGCTATTTCCTTAAATTTCTTAGCCCACAAATGCTCAACTAGCAATAGGCCTGCTGCTGTGCCTTTGGGCATATCCTGTGCAACTCTCATGATTCTTTCTTTGTTAAGCCCAAACTCCTTCTGGGCAACCCTTTCGGCTCCTGCTTGGGCACCCGCTTTGGCACCTTCCTTACCAGCAGCACCCAATCCAATTAGTGCGCCGACTGCCGCACCCAATTTAATTCTTTCTTCATCAGAAAGTTCGGTAATTTTAGCAGCTTGGATGTTTCCATTGGCATCTTTTGCAATTGCCGTGAGTCCTATTACTCTTATGACCCCAGCTTTGCTAAGATTAGAGATCTCTTTGATTAATTCACCTTTCAACTGATTTACATCTGGGAATCCCAGTGCAATCATCGATATTGGACCAAATTCAACCATTTTAGTTCCTCCAAAAATTTCTTTTCGTGCTATTGTTTTGATCTAGACCTAATACGACATTTTTATATATTAAGCTTTTGGTACATAACTATTATAGTACCATACTCGATATAAACCTAAAACTTAAGCAATATTGCAGCGAGTGTCATTATGGCTGAAATTGTCGCTGGACAAAGGAGGAAGCGAATTCCGCTAAATCCGGGTGAGTTGCGGCCCGAGGAACACATTCAGGTTGGCGTTATCACACGGTACGTCACCATCCTGGTCAAGACATACAAGGAGCTGCGGCAGTCCCATACCAGACTTGACCAGACTGGATTAAGCAACTGAGAAGGGACAGACCGGCACTTTATGGGCGAGAATGGCTAGTGGCAAGCATCATCGCCGCAAAGGTCGGTGGAGGTTTATGATTTCATCTAAAGACTCGTTGAGGATTTGATAATTCTGAAAATCTCTCTTTAAGGAACGATGAACCAATTAAGAGAGTCTTCGTATAGCTTTCATAGCTGCATGATCACGCTTTGGGATGGATAGATAATGAGCAAATGCCCTAGAATGTGTCTATAATGTGCCATTAAGAGGCAATTGGAAAGAGGAGAAAAATGCCATCTCCCTCATCCTCTTTCAAACACCCTGCAAAAAAGCTCACCCGATGCCTTATGCTCCAGCCCGCCGTATTCCTGCCGCGTGAGCGGCTTGACATCGTCCATATTATACGCCACCTTTCTGGCTTTGTCCTGCAGCTCCTCCCCGGAGTCTCTTTTTCCCTCCAGGGATTTTGAAATCAGTACGACATCCTAAGATCTAAAAAGTTGAGATGGATATAATCTAAAGATCTATTTATATAATTCAGGGAACCGTCGTCATGAACTGCTTTCCGTCTTTTTCACAGAGCATCTGAATCAGCTTGCGTCCTGATGCAGCTGCAGCTGCCAGGCCTACTGATGCATCTGCCCACTGCCCTGCCATATAGAAGCTTTTCAGGCCTGGTAGTGTCCTGGTGAACCCGCCCGCAGCCGTCTCAATTAAGTTTGGCCCGAGCGGCCAGGCTTGCATTCCTTGCCAGTTTCCAGTATAGCGCTCAAATGTTAACGGCGTGGCTACGTCTACAATCTCGACCTGATCTTTGATCCCGGGGATGACTTTATCCAGTTCATCAATCACTATGCTGGCTACCTTCTCTTTCTCTGCCTCGTATAGTCCTCGATCTTCTGATAGCCCCTTCCAGTAAGCATAGCTGGTGTCTGCCACTACCTTAACTACCCCTTTGCCTGCAGGAGCTAGACTTGGATCGTAGCTGAACAGCTCTACCTCCAAAAAATCCACGTTACTATCGGCGATGGTGACGGGGTCCTCAAGTAGACATGCCATCCCGGGCGGCTCATTTGAGATGTCTCGATCCACACCTAAGGATATCTGGAGGTTCATCTTGTTCAGGCCAGGGAAGCTGGGTAGCTGGGCATAATAAGCTCGAATTTCGCTATTCAAATATTTGCCGTCCAGCATCTTGAAGATGGTTGTGAATCCGTCTGCAGCAGATACTACTGCGTCAGCCCTTTTTTCAGTCCCGTCTGCCAGGAGCACGCCCACTGCGCGCTTACCCTCAACAAGAATCTTCTCCACTTTGGATCTGTAATGGATTTCGCCGCCAAGATGGGTATATTGGCGGGCGATCGCCTCGGAAAACTCCTGCGATCCTGCGCTTGGCCAACCGAGGGTATGGTTCTGACAGCCTGCCAGGAAGCTCAGGTTGATAACCGCTGGGAGACCGGGGGAACCATACTGTATTACGGAAAATGCCCTGCGCAGAAATGGATCTGTAAAGCGAGCAGCATAATCGTTCATTGTGATGCTGCCCCATTTTGCCATTTCTCCAGCAAGGGATTGCATCATTGCCATGTCCTCTGGCTCGGACAATAGCATGGCGGCAAAGTCCAGGGGGGCGAATAAACGCGCTGCATTGGTGTACTCCTCAATAACCTTGGAATCTGCGGGAGCCAGCTCCTTCATGTGCCGCTCTAAGCGATCGATATTTGTGAAAACATCAAATGTTTTGCCATCCGGCCCCTTTACACTCACCAATACGTCGTGAAAAATCATGGGCCGGTTCTGTACTGCGCCGAGTTCCTCCCAGACGCGATAGAACCTGGAGTTCGGACCGGCTCCGCCCAGGTGATGAATGCAGCCGTCAATGGTGTAACCATTGCGTCGCCAGGCGGTGCACAGCCCTCCCGGCTTGCTGTGCATTTCCAATATTTGGGAATGGTAACCGTTCATTTGAGCATAGCAGCCTGTTGACAAACCGGCAATGCCCGCTCCGATGATTATGATTGATCTCTCCATTTTGTAGCCGCCCTTATTTGCCAATCTCATAGAATAGATGCGTGATCGGGATATATACTTAGAGGCCTTTTTTATGCTCATGAGTGCCCAATCGGGAATGAACGCTTAGACCCATAGAAAGTCTCAAAATTATATGTTATTTGATCAATGGTCTTCGATCCGCCCTGAGCCCACTTGATCGCCCTCACCCAAAAGAGGACTTCAGACAACCCGCTTCTTCACTAGCTTTCTTTCACGCCCATCCGTCGCACACCTGGCGACTTCGTAGCGATCCGGGAAGAGGTCCATCATGACCGCAATCACCCGATTTAGCTGGAATTTGGAGAGCTTGAATTTGCCTCGCAGCTCGGAAAACTTTGCGGCTTTGACATCGTCCATATAGTCCGCCACCTTTCGGGCTTTGTCCTGCAGCTCCTCCCCGGAGTCTCTTTTTCCCTCCAGGGATTTGATGCGCTGGCCATGATCGGCTATGTCGCCTGAGAACCTGCCATAATCCTGCTCCTTTTCCAGACGAAGAGCATGCACTTCGGCCTGCAGCCCCTCCACAAGCCGCTTTATCAATTTGATCTGACAATCAAGCTGAGGGCCATCTGCCTCTTCCCAAAAATTATTTGCATTCTCGCAATCAGATAATTGCATGTTCCTCGCACTGCAGGACAATTTTGACGTGGCGGAGCGGTCAACTCCGGCGCTTGATCTTTCTTCGCCTTTACAGGAAACTCCAAAGCTCTCGCTGTATGCTCCTGGGAGACGAGGCCTTGGGCACATCCAGCTCCGGAACCTCTATGAGAAGATTTTTCTCCAGCCACTCTGCTACCAGCCGCCTATGGCAGAATTGGCCGGGAAGCTCTCAACACAAGAGCACCTTTCCCTCCAGGTCATCAGCCACATGGACGGGATTTAGATGGGAGAGCACCATTTCTTGATAGAGCCTCCGGAATGTGGCCTCGTTCTCGATTTTCACGATTTCCCATGGCGGAGCCAGCTTCTTGTACAACGCACCTGTGTACCATTTGGGCACGCCCTGGCTGATGCCTACAGCATTGGGAAGGCTCCCTGACTTCTGGTAATACGATGTTTGGATCATCCTCCTCCTTTCTATATGAATGACAAAATAATTCATGGTTTATCGCTATAAATAGGTATCTTCTGACGGTTCTGTTGGGTCTACAGTTGGTGCAAGCATGGTAGCGCGCGCGGGAAAAAAACGAGTTACCGAATCACCCCAATAAACAGCCCACGTTTTACATGGCGATTAAAATAAAAGAGTGCATCGAAGCTAGTAATGGATTGATACATCCCGAAAATGAATTAAAAAAATATAAATAATCAAGCCGAATAAGGTCGAAGGGACTATTTCACAAGAGCGATCGGAGTCCCGAAGACCGTCAACGGGCAATGCATGCATCGGTTGATGGTTTCTGTTATGTCATTTCTTCCGCTGCGACTTGGGACATGATGAAACCTGGCGACACAGAGCTAATTCGCTTAATTATCTCAACTTCAGCTCCTTAAGATTCCTCGCTAGTGAGAACACGACAATGCCGATTAATCCAAGTATGATTAACTGCCATAGGAAATTGAAGACCAAGACTACGGTTGTGACAATTGCCAGCAAGATAGTGGCGCCAAGCAAGAATCCAGTGAACTTTCGCCAAGTCACAGCTTCAATGGCAAGGAAGACTCCGACCACAAGAAATGCGTATAAAAGCAGCTTTGAGGGCAGAAAGAGCAATAGTGCCGCAAAGGCGAGGAGCAGCAATGCACCACTCACAGCCGACCAATAAGTAGCAAATCGTCCAATATTATCCAAAGGAGGCTCAGGATAACGATTGACTGTTATATGCGCCTGGGGATCGCCCCAATCGCCCTTCTCTATCGCCTGCAGATAGGACTTGCTGGTGGTCAGCAATTCCGTCAGTTCTGCTTGGCGCGCGTAGAGTGAATTTAGCTCAATTTCCACAGTATCTAAATTTTTCTTGGAAGCCTTGTGTATTATGTCGAGGTTAGTCATTTGAAGAGCCTGGACCTCTAGCTCAATCAGCCTCAGCTTCTCCCTCTTCTCCGCAATGTTGTCTTCAATGGTCTCAAATTCAACAGACAAAGCCTCAATATGGTTCTTCAAATCCGAAGCTGCTTTGTTTGGAGGTACCACTTTATTTAGTCCTGCGAAGCCCAGAGGATTAATCCAGGATTGGCGAACTGTACCGTCTCTATTGAATTTGGGGCCAGCGGGTCCATTTTCTCCCTCGAATCTGTCCTTGGTGTCCAGCCCCCACAGACCGCGATATTCTTCCGCCCAGGCCATCTTTTCAGTCAATATTATGGGCGTCCACTCTTTCTCCTGCATGGGACCGATGCTTATGCCGTCTCCCCGGGCATAATCGATGTAGGGCATGACCAGGCGCGTATCCCTAGGGTCCTCATTAGTATAAACCATTGCTTGTCCAAGGGTTTTTGACCAGAAATGTCGTAAGGATTCCTGAAACCCATTGAAAAGTTGCAGGTATTTGGGTTCCACGCTTATGAGGTAATCGCCAGGAAGAAAATAGTTGGAATGAGATCCTCCACCCGGGAAGGATATGGGGTGAGTTCCTATTTTTTGCAGTTCCGGATCATCCCAGCGTCTGCGCAAGTTGTCCCCTTTGAAATCATGAGAGGAATAGGCCACCCAGAGGGGAACAGGATCCTCTTCATCCGAAACATAAACGAATAGCTGCTCCCAATCGGATTCGTGATCGTTGATGCCGTCAAAGGTCGAGCGGTAATCGTTCATAAAATAGAAAAATATATAATGCAAAATTATATATCCGCCCTCATGAATAACCCTGGCGTAATAGGAATAGCGCGGATCCCTGCTCAGCATATCTCTATATAGGACCTCTGCCCCCGCTGTTGTGCCACCGGGCACGGCTCCTCTGATAAGGAATGATGCTTCGACAAATGAATCGATAACGCGTGATGATAGACCTACGCGTGCCATCCTGCCTAGAGCTGGAAAAGAGGGTCTGTCCGGGCGGAGCAACCATTTCTGATATTCAATGACATCCATTGGTTCGTTGACCAGGCGCAAAAAGAACACATGGTCTGGCGGAATATCATTGAATTGACCTAATTTCTCCGCGGAAAGCTCTCCTTCTGCTGCCAGTTGCTGCCCATTGCCATATTTATCGCGTTTCCATAGGCTGCAGCGTTCCAGGTATCCGTCTACGGCACTCGGGAAGAACAACTCTCCTTGATTGAATCGCAAAACGGGCTCGAATTTTCGAAGCAGCGTCAGATCGTCCATCTTGCTCCCGCCAGAGTCTTGCCTGTGAAAGCTTTCTTAACCTCTCGCTGATTTATATAAAATACTATTATCACACTAATCAGCATTGATACATGTATTTCACGGCCATTAAAATAAGCCATGAGGTCGAAAAACATTTGAATACCCACCCAGATCATGAGCAGAAACCAAGCCCACTGCTGCAAGCGCCACGAACCTATGGCTATTGCCAGCAAGATGATGAGCTCTGCTATTAGAATGGCACGAATTTGAGTGGGATTCATGATTTGCTCGAGCTGCGCCGCAATGCTGCTATCTTGTGATTTTATGGATAGATAGATGACAGACGCTGTGAACAAGATGTAAGCCACTATCAGAAGGACAATAACTGATACGCCAAAAGGGCGCTTGCTGGGTGAGCTTTTCAAGGGCGGTTCCATTCATCCTCTCAGATATTATGACATATAACATTTTCCTAAACATTTTTAAGCCTATTCCTGTTTTGGGCGATCTACCTTTATTGAGCTTGACTAATCCTGAACGAATCTCATGGCTGGCACAAAAGACCTTGATTGCTTCTGCCGGATTCTGTTGGATCTGCGATAGGTGCAAGTATGGTGGTTTGCACGTGGAAATAACGAGTAACTAGATCACCGCAATCAAACTGCGTGCAGCCACCCCACCCCAGAGGATTGGGTAGGCTTTGGGCCGCGCGCCCTCTCGCTCGGATTTATGGAATCCAGAAATCGTCGAGTCTTCGTTGCCCAGATCCCCCTTGTTCCACGCGATTGAATCTCTGCTTTCGGTTTCGCCTGAGATTCCTTGATATAGTGCTTGATTGTATCAGCGGTTGCATTTCAGCGGATCGAAAGAACTTGCTGCTTGAGCATAATAGATTTCCACCCCCCAAGAACGGGCGAGGGTTCACCACCGACCTGAAGGTCGGGTTTCGTGGCCCTCCGCGCTCCCAATAATAAGGTCGAAGGGACTCTTTCACAAGAGCGATCGGAGTCCCGAAGACCGTCAACAGGCAATGCACGCAGATTTTTAAAAATTTTATATTTAGCTATATCTCTTTCTCGCAATGGAGATTGGAGCAATGAGAAAGAATAGTATCGCTACTGCAATGTACATGGCTATAGCGACTATTGGAGCGAATAGCGCAACGATCAGCGCACAGCAATTAATTGCGACGATATATTGCCGCCTTCGCTTCAAAGCATTAAGCTCGCTTCCAGCTAACTCATCGACGAGCATATCGGGAGTGTTTGCTGCAGAACTTACAATCCAGTTCAGTGTCATCGACGTAGCTAGCAGATCTAAACCGTAAATTATTACCGAGGCAGTTGAATTAGGCCCATATAGGTGTAGCCATGAGCTTAGTAGTAAATGGAAGCAGCGACACGAAGAACAGCATTAAAAGAGTTAGGCGGTACGAATTCGTGGTCTCTTGTTTCATTAAATGGGTAATTGAAGAATGCGCTATCCAAATGCCACCGATGAATGCAAAGCTTATGAAGTAAGCAAGGAAATCGGGCCATGCTTGAATAAGAGCGGGTATAATATCTTCAGATGCCTCTGGTATCGGAAGTTCGAGCACCAGTAATGTGGTGGCTATCGCAAACACGCCATCGGCGAATGCATCTAAACGACTTTTAGGCAGGAAATTCATTTATATCAGCTTCACATTAGTTTATGCTTACATGATCGCAATTGCGTTGTCATAAACGCGCCTCTTTTATTGCGTGTAGCCTCGTATGCTACAAAAAAACTGGTTCTTAGATCTAATGGAACAATTATTTGGGACGATCATTCTTTGCGGTCATAACTCTGAGCCTGTATATCGATATCCATGTCCATAACATACTCTAGAATCCTATTCTCTCGTTTTATTGGGATGGGATCAAACAGCAAAGTTTCTACCGGATCCCAGAGCGATATCCAGCCTATGATAGTAAATCCTTCGCTAAGCGCACTCTGTAAGCTATCAGGAATGAAAGTTAGCACTCCACCTCCAAGGATTCTTCCCAGGCTCAGACATACGGCAAGGAACAAAAAGCTGAAGGGAATGGCTCTCATCCCCACCCAACGCAGGTTGGCCAGCTTTATTTTATTGTCCTTGATCCTTGCATGGCAATATCTCTTAATCGCTACATNCACATCCTCCTTAAGACCCGGCNTNATCTNATCGGGCGGAAGCTTTACAGTCAGATGCAGCTTCNTTCGTCTGCGCATCCATCCAGGCTCTAAGCGCNTAGNAATGCGAACGATTGCAGACTCTCCCATGAACTCTTCCTCATTCTTCGAGAAGGGATCGAAATCGGGAGGTATAAGCAGATTGCGAATATCGCTTAGCTCCAGAACTATTTCACTATCGTCACCTTGATTCATAGTAGATCTCATTGAATTATTTTCATTGTAGAAATTAATTTCGATCTGTAGCTGAACGGAGGCGATCTTGCCTCCCGTTTCGAATTTGTTTCCTTAAAATTTTATAATTCTAGTGGATTTTTAGTAGGAAGCCATTTGTCTCTTTATATCCAAATACTCAGAATTTCTCAGGCACAAGTCCATTAGATTAAACCGAAATCTGTTGAAGCGGCGTGGCCGACCCGCTGATCGTCTCCTGGCCGGCGCAGATCAAGAAGGCCGGCATCCGCAGCCAGTACCTGCATGCCATCGACATCGTGCCCA
>WSSedA2C3DRAFT_1000063_pt1 | contig 14162 bp, 15 predicted proteins | sample WetSurSA2Cattail_FD_9486 | JGI IMG/M metagenome (IMG submission 9486) | reverse complement strand
CAAGGATTGGACGCTCAGTCATCTCATTGATGAGCTTATCAAGGGTGTCAAGATTATTTACTGCACGAACCCAATCAAACTCAATTAATGAACCAGCAACTGAAGCACTGTTGCTCTTAGCAAGTTCTACAGCAGTAATCATCCAGTACTCAGCGATTAGCTGGGTAGCCTCATTTAACGGAACAGCCTGACCACCTACACTTGTAGTAAAGGTCACATAAGGGTCAGTTAAATTAATATCTAAATTAACTGGATGAGTAGCAGGCATATCCGGTAACGGCTTAGCATGTAAAGCATCTACCATGCCCTTTGCATAATCAATGTAACTCTTCTGGCGCTTGAGAGCGTGCTCATCCAAACCAGACGATAAAGCAGCAGACGGCTCTTTTGCAATCGTTTTACCAAATTCATAAGCTTGCTTTGCAAGAGAACGTAATTCTGCGTTACGATTGGGGTATATACCAAAAAGGTCTTCAAATGCCATGATAAAATCTCCTTTAGGATCCTAAGTAATAAATTTCCCCTTTAGGTAAGGGCAAGCATAAATACCTAAAGAGTGTAGAGCAATACTTGCGCCCCGTAGATAGTATAGTACAATTATTTCGTAGTTAGTTACCTTTTTACATAGGAGTAAAAAAATGGCTAAACGTAAACCTGGTCGTGGTGGTCGTGGCGGTGGTGGTCGTAAACCTGGTTGTTAATTTTTATCGGGGATGATTTCTTTGTCATCCCCATCTTCATTAATTTCATCATCCTCATTAATTTCATCATCCTCATTAATTTCATCATCCTCATATTCTGCTATGTAATTCTCATCATAGTATTCTTCTATAATTTCATAAATTTCTTCAGGAGTATCTTTTACCTGAATACTTAATCCATCCAAAATATAAATAATCGTAAATTCTGTTTTTGTAGCCTTACATTTTTCACGAACAACTAAAGTCATTACTTCAGGATTCACTAAACAAGGTAACCCTTCTTTATCTGTGAGTAAAATCATTTTATTCCTTTTTAAATAGGTATAAGTAGCATTATTAGGAGTAATACATGCTCGATGGAACCGAATATTTTGATTGTATTTGCCACTCTCCAGAACACACACTCAAATTTGTATTAGATTTAGATACCGACGATCCTATTATATATACCGAAATATTTTTAAATCAATACCGTCCTTGGTATAAAAGAATTTGGGTAGCAATCAAATATATTTTCGGATACAAATGTAAATATGGACATTGGGATTCTTGGGAATTAAAAATTGAAGATGCTAAAAGATTAGCACAAATGTTGATTAGCTATCAAATAGCACACGATGAATCTATTCGTAATTTAAAACTTCCTTGAGGAACTATTGTGTCACTACTCGAGAATAACCCACATATTTATTCAAACAATGACGGAACCTTTACAGTAACAGGACCTACAAATAGTCCTACACTTCCAGAAATTTATCAAATTGAAATACACGAAAGATGCAATTTCAGTTGTGATTTTTGTCAAACAGGACAATGGTTTCAAGGTAAATCTAAACAAAATGCTTCTATTGATCTCTATTTAATCCAAAAGATTATTGAAAGAGATTTAGGAGGTTCTTACTTTGTAGAATTACAGCATAGAGGTGAACCTCTTTTAAATAATCAATTAGGAGATATTATTTCTTTATTAAAGCCTCATGTATTTGTAGGATTATCGACTAATGGAAGTCTAATAAACAGAAAATTAGAAGAATGTTTAATGTTAGATTATATGACTATTAGTGTAGATGCTGCAAATAAAGAGTTATATGAACAATTAAGAAAAGGTGGAAATTGGGAAAAACTTTTAGATAATATTGATTTGTTAATAAAAGCTAGAGGTGATAATCCTACACCTATTATTGATTTACAGTTAATTCAACTTCACGAAACGGAATGTGAGGATACTGCTCTTAAAAGAATTTGTGAAGATAGAGGATGGGATGTAAGAGTTAGAACTATCCAAGATTGTTTTTTAGCTGTAAATCATCCCTCTCTTTTTAAAGTAAAGACTAATGATCTTTGTTTAAATCCATTTATGTCTGTTTCTGTACATTCAGATGGCAACGTAGTTCCTTGTTGCAGAGTTTGGAAAGACGAATGGATTTATGGAAATTTGTGGAAAAACTCTTTATATGAAATTTGGCACGATAATCCTAAAGTTGAAGAATTCCGTAAGATGCATCGTGAAAATAAGGGATTGCCATTTTTTTGTGAGACCTGCTATAGTCGTTCTCCAGTAACATTACATTGGGATATTTATCGTAATGCGATGAATAACTTAATGCGACGACAAAAAATGTTTAGAGATATCCAATTAAAAATTAAGTCTGCTCAGGGTGATTAATGTGAGTAGGTGGTACGAAGAAAAGAAACCTGTACACTTTGATTCTTTCAAAGTATCTTTAGACTCTGGTGCTCATACTTTATATATTCAGGAAGTAATGGGAGGTGAAGCAACAGTAGAAAAAAGATATAATGCAGACTTCTCTTATATGGAAGGAGAGGAGTTTAAACAATATTTAGAGGATTATATAGAATTTTTAAATCTACATGGAAGTATGTATGATTTTTATGTAACTCTAGATGTTATTGGAGATCCCAAACGTACTTGGGATATAACCAAATATATAGAATCTAATGGACTTCATCCTATCCCTGTATTCCATTACGGATCAGATTTTAAATGGCTATCAAAATTATTAGATGAATATGAATTTATTGGAATAGGTGGATTAGGTCAAGATGTAACAAAAGCAAGATTTATCCCTCATGGAGATAAAGTCTTTAAATATATTTGTGATTCTTCAGGAAAACCGAGAGTAAAAACACATGGATTTGCTATGGCTAGTCCAGAAATGGTGGCTAGGTACCCTTGGTATACTTGTGATGCTAGTACTTGGACTGCATTATCTAGGAATGGTACTGTTTATATTCCTAAACCTACCTTTAAAGAAGGGAAGGTGGTAAATTTTAATTATTTAATACCTCCTCTTTCATTACCAGTGACTGCAAGACGTAACAGTCATAACAATCATATGGATCATAAATCGCCTTTCTATAAAAATGTTTTAGAAGGGTATTTTGCATACTATGGTTATACAGACGAAGAAGTAAAACATCGTTATAATTCTAGAGATAAATTAAACATGTTCTATTTTAAGAACATGGAAAAACAAGTAAAAGAAATATACAAAAATCAATTCGATTACGAAGAAGGTGGAAATATTTTATACGCAGGAACTCCAAGCGGAGCATCTACTAATTTACATTTATTAGTAGATTTTATGACCGAATTAGATATGCCCTCTCAGTGGTGGTTAGGAAGTTTTTATTACAGACGACATAACTCAAATCTTTTAGCACTGAGAGAAAAACATGTTGCTGGAGAAGATTGTAGGATTCTTCAAGAACGTCCTAGACGTACTAGAGCAAAGAGAGCTAAAGTAGAAAAAATTTATGAGCCACTATTAGCAGGTTTTTCTGTTAAACCTACTTTAACTCCTGTAATAGAATCCCAAAAAATTAGAATACGGTTACCTTCTAAACCTTTAGAATTTAATGAACCTATAATTACAATATCAGAAAATAATTCTACACCTATTAGAGTCAGACTAGCGAAACCTGATCCTATATCTATTTATCCTGAAATAACCGAACCTAAAAAGTTCTCGGTACAATTAAACATTACAGTTGAAGATGTTTTACCAGAGTCTAATTGGAAATCAATTTTAGATAATGTTAAAATCTACTTAAGGCATATTGGCATTAATAACGACATTACTTCTAATTACGAAATAAGAGAAACTGATAATGAATCGCAAGGACTTACTTCAGAAGCTTAATCAAGCAAAACCATTTTTGATGGGACAGGATTTTATTCCTATCCTTATGCACTATTGTTTTGATACAAAACATGTAGTCGCATACAATGATGTATCCGGCATTCAAATTTCTATGGAATCAGAACTTAATTGTGCTGTTCCTGGAAGTTTAATGTTGAAGATGTTAAACACAATGACATCTGAAACAGTAAGAATAGAAAAATTAAATGAACGTAATATTCAATTATTAGATGGTAAAACTAAAGTAAAACTTCCTATTTTACCAACTGAAGAATTTATTTTTAAGCTTCCTGATATTTCAGAAATTTCTCCTGTTATTCTTGCAAAGTCATTTTTAAAAGGATTAGAGAAAACTTCTATAAGTGTAGGTAATGATCCTGCACATCCTGACCAACAAGGAATTTTTTGGTCTGTAGGACCAGGGTATATTAAAACATTTTCTACAGATAACAAAACTTTATCTAAATTTGAACAACAAGCTACAGGAATAGGACATAAAGAAAAATTTGAAGTAATTACTCCTGCATTCTTTTGTGAACAATTAATTGCATTGGCTGCAACATACGCAGATGGAATGGATTATATCGAGTTATACTTTGGAAAGGATTTCGTTGTTGCCACCCTCGGTGAAAATAATTCTTGTACTATTTTTACTCGTCTTATTAATACTGATACTGCTCTCAAATATGAAGAAGTAATTAGTAATCTTTTAGAGCATGTAACAAAAGATCATTTTGTAAATCCTCCTTCAGGATTTATCCCTTCGTTAGAAAGAGCTAGTGTAATTCTTAATGCTAAGGTAGATGGTGGATCTGCTTCAGTTGTTGTAGAAGGACAAGATGTAACTATTACGGCTGAAAGTGTTATAGGCAGATCATTAGACACACTTGAATTTCCTCATAACTTAGGCCAGTTTAGTTTCAGAGTAGATCCAAATTTAGTTCTAAGAGGATTTAAGGTTGCAGGAAAAATTGCACTACTAAACACATTAGTAGTCATGAGTAGTGAATCCTTTGTCCATCTAATTAGTCATTCGGAAGAATAATGGGATTCTTTTATTCTGAAAGTTCTACTAAATCTGAAAAAGCTCCAAAACATAAAGTACCCTTAAATTCTGCAAAAGATTTGCAGTGTAAAGTTTGTCCTAGAGATAAATTTAAAAACTTTACACCTAAAATGGAACCTTATGGATCTGAAAATCCAACTATCTATATTGTACTAGGTCAACCTTCAAAAGAGGACGACCAATTTGGTGAACCTTTATATGGTAAATCTGGAGATATTTTATTTGAATTACTTCCCGATAATTGGGAAAAATTTATACGAATAAACTACATCGTAAGATGTCACAGTGATAAAAAGCCTGAAGAATTAGAACTTGCTTGTTGTGAAAAATTTATTATTAATGATATAGAAAAAACTAAACCTAAGATTATTCTAGGTTTAGGATCAACTGTATTAACATATTTCTTTAAAACAGCAGCAGTAGATTTGTGGCGAAATAGATTTATTCCTTTAAATATAGGATCTCATACTGCTTGGTTTTTTGAAACATTTTCTCCTGAATCTGTGTTAGAAAGAAGAAAAGAAGATAGAAAGACTAAAGAGAAAACTGTAAAAACAGAATACGATCATTCATTCAAATTAGATATTCTGAGACTTTTAAAAGAATCCAAATCTCTACCTGAACCTAAAGTTTACTCTACAGATTTAGAAGCAGGGATAGAGTTTACTTCGGGTAATAAATCTGATTACGAATTACAAAAAGTTTTAAATTGGTTAAAAGAAGCAGAAACTTGGGGTCCTCACGCATTAGATATAGAGACTAATGGTCTACGACCTTATATTGAAAATCCTTTAATTCTTAGTGTTGCTATAGGAACTTTTGATAAAACTTATTCATTTCCTATTCAATATCCTGATGCATGGACACACGAACAACTACAAAAATTGATGCCTGCTGTCAAAAAATATCTAATAGATTCTGATGTTAAATTTGCTCATAATGCTCAATTTGAAGAAGAATGGTTAAGTTATCCTAAATTCTTTGGAGAAGATATTCTACGTAAAGCTGAATGGGGATGCACTAAAGCTCAAGCATACACAATGGATGAAAGAAGAGGGATGCTTTCATTAGATACTCTTTGTAAGGTTAATTTTGGTATTAACCTTAAAGCTATGTCCAATCTCGATAGAAACAATTTAATTAAAGCACCTATAAATCTATTGCTTCGTTATAATGCATTGGATACAAAATGGACACATTTATTATCAAAAGTTCAATCTGTAGAATTAAAAAAAGAAAGAAAACTACTAAAAGTTTACAGCCAATTAATTAAATCTATCCCTACTTTAGTAAAAGCTCAACAAACAGGGATAGTAGTAGATTATGATTTAAGAGATTCTTTAGATAAAGAAACTAAGATAGATTTACAAAAAATTGATGACAAGATTCAAACTGTTCCTAATGTTATAAGGTACAAACGAAAATATAAAGATTTTAATATCAATTCACCTAAAGATTTATTAACCTATTTTAAAGAAATTGAAAATCTTACAGATGAAGATTTAAAAGATAAAAAAGGGAAAGTAGGAACAGGTGAGGATGTTTTATCAAGATTAGATAAAGTCAAGTATCCTGTAGTAGGATTGCTATTACAAAATAGAGCATTAAAAAAGAAATATACTACTTATATCGAACCTTTAGTTTCTCATGCGTTTGCTTCTGACGGTAAGATTCACACTAATTTTAACCTGTATGAAACATCCACTGGACGTTTAAGTTCGAATAATCCTAACATGCAGAACTGGCCTCAAAGACGAGGACGAGAAATTCGCAGATTAGTTATTGCACCAAAAAATCATTGGATAGTAGCATCAGATTATGGTCAAATTGAAGCTAGATTAATTGGAGTAGCTTCTCAAGACCCTACATATTGTGATGCTCTATGGAAAAATTATGACATTCATATGGAATGGGCAGAAAGAATTGCTAAAGCCTATCCTGATGTAATAGGCGGAAAAGCTAATTTAGGAGATTACGAAAAACTTAAAAAGTTTCGTAAGGATGTTAAAAATCAATGGACATTCCCTGCATTTTACGGTTCTTCACCATACAGTATTGCTAGAGCAATTAGAGTACCAACTGACACCGTACTTCAATTATTCCAACAATTTTGGAAAATGTTTTCAGGTGTTAAAAAATGGCAAAAAAGAGTTACAGATTTTTATGATAAACATGGGTATGTAGAAACTCTTACAGGTCGTAGAAGATACGGACCTATATCCTACAATAAAATTATTAATTCTCCAATACAAGGTACAGCATCTGATATATGTGTCAACGCTATGAATCATTTATCAGAAGCTGGTATTGATGTAATAATGAATATACACGATGATGTTACTTCGTATGTTTATGATGACAATTTAGAATCTACTATTGATGTTATTGCAGAGATTATGTGTAAATCTGCATACGAATTAATTCCGTTTTTAAATGTCCCTATCGCAATTGAAATATCTGCAGGAAAAAATTGGTGTGATCAAGAAGAAATAGGAACGTATTTTTCTACAGAATTTATGAAAGTAGACAAAAAGCTTCATAATCCTGAAGAATTTATGGCATTGTAAAGGTATTCTTTTATATTCATAATAATGCAGTATAATATATAAAGTACAAAGTAAATACCTAGTATATAAGTAAAATCGTAGGTATAAATATGTAACTGCAGGAGAACGCAGTATGTTTATACACCTTTTTCTTTTAAGAGCAGATTTTTTAGAAGACCATGTAAAAGTGGATTCTTTTTATGTTAAAGAACTTCCAGATCATTTTGTTAATGGAACTAAAGAAGCAGTAAATGCTTTTAAAATTGCTTCTCAATTTCAACCAGATTTATATTCTGAAATAGGTAAAATATATACAGCAATGTCATTAAGATGCAGATACAATAACAATAACTTTTTATCATCTAATGTATTGCTTATAAAATCTCCTGAAGAACTTTCTCCTGAAGAACTAGAAATTTACATAAATTCTTTTTCTAAGGCTGATCTTAAACAATTTTTAAAAGAAGCAAAAATGTAATGAATGAAGATTTTCATGTATTTTATAGACCACAGGATTTTGACGAAGTAATAGGTCAAGATCATATAATCTCATCTTTAAAGAATATAGAAAAGAAAGGTAATTGGCCTCATGCTTATTTACTTGTAGGACCTTCAGGAGTAGGGAAAACTACTATAGGAAGAATCATAGCAAAAAAATTAAAATGTGAGCCTGCTAATCTAATCGAATTAGATGCTGCCTCTAACAGTAGCGTTGAAGGTATCAGAAATTTAACATCTACCTTAACCTATAAAGGTTTTGGTGAAAATGCTACTCGTGTAATCATACTAGATGAATGTCATTCTTTATCTAAGCAAGCATGGCAAGCATTACTAAAACCTAGCGAAGAACCTCCCTCTCATGTTTACTTTATTTTCTGTACTACTGAGGAAGATAAAGTTCCTGATACGATTAAAACACGTTGCACTCAATTTAATTTCCGCAACGTAACTAGAGATAATCTATTCGATCTATTATCTATAGTAGCTGAATCCGAAAAACTTACATTAAATGAAAAAGAATTAGATTTAATTGCTCAATCTTCTGAAGGGTCTCCTCGTAGAGCTCTTACGCTACTTAGTAAGGCTCAGGGAGCAGAAAGTATAGAAGAATTAAGAGACATTTTAGAATCAATAGATGACAGTGTTCCGTTTTTAGAACTTTGCAATTTACTTTTTAAGAGTAATCTTTCTTGGCCTAAACTTGTAACTCTAGTTAATAATCTAGAAGATTTACCTCCAGAAACCATACGACTTAAAATAATTAGTGTAATGACTAATAGGCTGTTGAAAACTACTGACGAAGCAAAAGCGGTACGTATACTTAACATCCTAAATGCTTTTAAAGGATTTTGGAATCCTTCAGAAAAGAAAGCACCATTATTGTTAGCGTTAGGAAGTTTAGTATTTGAATCTGAGGATGAAGAATAATGGCTACAATAGAAGAACTAAAAGAATTTTTAGTTATCAATAAGAATAGATTAGACGAAGCAATCGAGCAACAAGCAGAGGTTTTCTATCATGTAGCTGAGGGAACTGCAAATGCCATATCCTTAAGAGACCAAATTAAATATGAATTAGAGACGTTAGTTTCTGATACGTATTTATCCATACGGTTAGAAGCAGCGAATGAAGGACGTAAGATAACAGAAGTTTTGTTGGAAAATGAAGTTACTCAGGACAAAGAAGTACAACGGATGAAAGAAAAACATTTAGCCGTAAAAACTGAAGCAGATAAATGGTTAGCTTTAAAAGAATCCTTTACCCAAAGAGGATATATGCTTCGTGAAATGGCTTCCTTGTATGTATCGGGATACTTTGCAGAAGTTTCAGTAAGAGCATCCGCAGATACTGAGGAAATTCAGCAACAAGCTCGACGAGAAAGAATGGCAGCTAGAAGAAAAGAGCGAGCACAATTGTAGATAAAGACTATGTTAAATTTTATTGAGACAATACTAGAAATTTTAGTAGGTTCAATTGTAGTGTATATTCTTTGGTACGCCTTTGTAAGAATTACTTTACTGGCATACTTTAATACACTTAACCAAATAAAAAGATCAAAACTAAGAAGGGCTGCTTTAGCTGCCATAGAAGCGGCCCAAAAACAACACCCTAGCGTCCGCTAAACAAATTAGGTATAATTGTCTAGTAGGAGACAACAATATCCTACTACCTCATGCAACCAGCACCTTTTTGTGTGCGTAAGCGATTAAAGAGGCAATTATGTCGAAGAAATTTAAATATCAAAAGCGTTCTTACGATCAGGCCAGACGCCGCGCAGAACAATCTTCAAGTTCCAGAGATAATTACATCAAGGATGATTTAGTGTTCTTTAAACCTACAGAAGGCGAAAACTTAATCCGTATTTTGCCCCCTACTTGGGAAGCACCTGAACATTACGGTTATGACATTTATGTTCATTACAATGTAGGACCTGATAATGCTGCTTACTTGTGTCCTGAAAAGATGCAAGGTAAGAAGTGCCCTATTTGTGATGAGCGTTTAAAAGCAGAAGCTGAAGGCGATAAGGATTATGCAAAGAAGCTTCGTCCTACTAAACGTGTTCTATTTTACTTAATTGATCGTGATAAGGAAAAAGAAGGCGTTAAAGTATGGGCTGCTCCGTGGACCGTAGATAAAGGGATTATGATCCAAGCTACGGATTCTCGTACACAGGAATTTTTCCCTGTAGACGATCCTGATGAAGGTTTCGATATTAAATTAACTCGAAATGGTTCTGGAGAACGAACAGAGTACAGTGTCACACTAGCTCGTCGTTCAAGTGTAATTGAAATGCCAGATGATCAATGGGAATACATTGAATCAAATCCATTACCGAGTACACTGATATTTTATCCATTTGAAAAGATTTCCAGAGCATTTTCAGGCATAGCAACTGTCAAGGAAGACGATGACGATGACGATGTAGCTCCTACTCCTCGTAGGCCAGAACCTAAGAAGGAAGCAAAAGAAAGCAAGCCTAATTTAGATGTGACATTTGAAGAAGTTCAAGAAATGTCCACTAAAGAATTAGATGATCTTATTGATGATGCAGGATTAGATTTAGATCCTTCTAGCTTTGACACAGATCAAGATGTAGCAGATGCAGTTTGTGAAGCATTAGGTCTTCGGAAGAAAGAACGTACTGCCAGCAAACCTCAAGCAAAGAAGGAAGAACCTCCAGAAGAAGAGGCTGTAGTAGAAGATGAATCTTCTTCTCGTCGTTCAAGATTAGAAAGCCTACGTAATCGACGTAGAAGTTAAATCTAACCAATAAAGTGCCCGGCCTCAGTGCCGGGCTCTTTATTTGCACAATAACTCATCTAGGAATTTAATATGAATGGCCGAATTGCTTTAGATACTGAAAAATTAGAAAACTTTGTTCTAGAAGAAAAACCAGAAGAAAAAACTGGAGCCTACTTTACTAGAGTAGGAAAAGAAAATATTAGATTCATTCATAGTGGATGCAAACTATTAGATTGCGTACTAGGTGGAGGATGGCCTCTAGGACGAATCTCTAACTTAGTTGGAGATAAGAGCAGTGGCAAAACTCTCTTAGCAATGGAAGCATGTACGAATTTCAGTATGCAATACCCATATGGAAAAATTTATTACATGGAAGCAGAAGCAGCATTTGATCAAGATTATGCTGCTGCATTAGGAATGCCTGTAGATAAAGTAGATTTTGTAGAACATGACGAAAACACAGTAGAAGAATTTTATGAAATACTTGAAGCAATAATAAAAGAACATTCAGAAAGTAAACAACCTGGATTGTTTATTCTTGATAGCTTAGATGCTTTATCAGACAGAGCAGAACTTGATCGGAAAATAGATGAAGGATCTTACGGTACTGGTAAACCCAAAAAACTGTCAGAACTTTTTCGCAGACTAGTTTCAAAAGTAGAAAAAACAAATATCCACATAATGATAGTTTCTCAAATACGAGAAAATATCGGTGTAATGGCAGGTGCAAAATATTCTAGATCTGGAGGAAAAGCATTAGATTTTTATGCATCCCAAGTTCTTTGGTTAAAAGAAATTAAAAAGCATAAAAAGACGAGTAATAAAATCGAACGTATTGTGGGAATTCAAATTGAAGCCAATTGTAAGAAAAATAAAATTGGGTTGCCTTATCGTGAATGTGAATTCCCAATTTATTTAGGATACGGAGTAGACGATATTACTGCTCATCTAGAATTTTTAGTTAAGACTGACAAACTAGAATTAATTACTGGTATTACTGATGGTGCAACAACTTTAGAAGGACGTAAATTATCTAATGTAATTAAAAAAATTAGATCAATGACAAAACCTGAAGTTAAAGAAGTACGAAAACAATTAAATGAAGCAGTAATAAAAGTTTGGGAAGAAATTGAAACTTCCTTTATGCCAGAACAGAGTAAATATTAATGAAATCTGGTGGCGGCAAACAAAAAGGAAATTCTTTTGAAAATAAAATAGCAAGGATGCTATCAGAGTGGATCTCTGAAGGCGAAAATAAAGATTTGTTTTGTCGTTCACCTGCTTCGGGTGCTAAAGCAACAATCAACTTTAAATTAGGTGAAATGTATTCGGATCAAGCTGGAGACATCATAGCTACAGGAGAAAAAGGATTTTTTCTAACAAAAGTATTCTTTTTGGAATGTAAGCACTATCAGAATCTTAACATAGACGGTCTTGTATACGGTACTAAATCTGGCATTAAAGAATTTTGGACTAAAGCATATAAAGAATCACAAGAGCATAGTAAGTTGCCTATGCTAATAGCGCGACAAAATAATAAACCAATAATACTCGGCCTAAATAAACAGGGAATAGAAATTTTTGAAGGATCTCTATGGTATCCTAAACTACATGTTCCAAGTATAGATTTATATATCTTTTCTTTTGAAGAATTTATTTCTACTATATCCCCTGAAACATTAGGAATACAATCTAAAACTAACAGGTATAAATTAGTGCAGTAGGCATGTAACACTGTACTAGGAGATTAAAATGCACATTGATGTAAATGATCCGATTTGGGATCAACCGATTGAAGTTCTTCCTCTAATTCAAGCTTTTCCACAGTTTAATCAAATAAAAGAATTTAAAGATAAGAATGTAGTTCTTACAGCGGATCACGAAAAGTTATTTAGCGTGATTTCTCCCAGAAAGAAAATTTTTGAGCACCGTCAAGCTGTAGAAATGATAGGTGAAGCTGTAAATGGTATTTATCATCAAGATCCTACAGTTAAGATTAGAAGCTTAAAGCAAGGTGCTCAAATTAGAGCAGAGTTTAAGTTACCTGAAAAAGAAGTTCTTGATTTAGATGGNGATGTAAATGAATTAATGTTGTATCTGTATAACAGTTACGACAATGGATTGCCATTTAAAATGCGTATAGGAGCTATGCGTCAAATCTGTGCTAACGGAGCAGTTATAGGAGACGAAATAGCTTGCATAAAAGGCCGTGATATGGCCAATGAATGGTCTCCTGCAGGGTTATCTCATATGATAACTCAAATGATTGATAATGCCCAAGCAGTTGTAACAGCATGGAAAAAGTGGAGATCAATTAGTGTAGATTATGATTTTACAATGGATGTTTTAGAAGATCGACTACCTAAAACTCTTGTAAATAAACTTCTAGCTGAAGAATATCCCAAATCATTATGGGAAGTGTATAATGATTTGACTTATATGGCAACACATAAATCACCGTCTGATAGAGCTAAAGTATCTTTCGATTCTGCTATTTCTCAAATTTTCTATTCACGTAGAAGCCCTATCTATCGCTTATACGGAAAAGAAGAAATTGTTACCGAAATTGAAGAAGATTAATTGTTTAATGCACAAGGATGTGCATTTTGGAGAATAAAAATGGTTGCAAATAAAAGGTGGATGAAGGACTTTTTTCCTTATATTAAGGATGATTCTAAATTTCCGAATTACTTTGATAAAACTATCGTAACCCAAAAACAAAGAGAAACTAAAAAATCTATTGACGATTATTTAACTCTACAAGAATTTAAACAAATCTATAAAGAAGTGTGGGACACATGAAAGTTGCGATAATTTCTGATCTTCATCTTACTGAAAATAGATATGATGAGTATCGTTGGAAAGTTTGGGATTGGATTAGAAACACTAACACAACAGGTTTTATAGAAGAACTTTATATTCTTGGTGATCTTTTAGATAAAAAAGATCGGCATCCTGCGGAACTAATAAATAGATTAGTTAATGAAATTGCTAAAACTGCAAGAATAGTTCCTGTGATTATTTTAAAAGGTAACCACGATTATTTAAAACCTGAACATCCCTTTATAAAATTTATTCAACATATTCCTAACGTAACTTTTATTACTGAACCTACTAAAGTCGGATCTATATTATGGTTACCTCATAGTAAAAATCCTGAAGAAGAATGGAAAGATATTGATTTAAAAGATAAGAAATTAACTAACATCTTCATGCATCAAAGTGTGATAGGAAGTCAAGTATCTAACTATCACGAAATGAAATCGGGATTGTCAACAACCATATTTAAAAATACACCTGCCAAAATTATATCAGGTGATATACATGTGCCACAAGATATACCTATTGTAGGTGCACAACCTTTAACATACGTCGGTACTCCTTATCCTATAGCATTTGGGGATACTTATAAACCTAGAGGTCTTTTATTAAACGAAAATAA